>PJEL010003026.1_pt1 | contig 14759 bp, 8 predicted proteins | sample 1853271 | NCBI WGS metagenome assembly PJEL01 (sample SAMN08108733, study PRJNA415343) | Invertebrate metagenome, whole genome shotgun sequencing project. | host: Globobulimina | place: Sweden: Gullmar Fjord | collected 2015-08 | reverse complement strand
CTTTGCCCCAGCCTTGAGACACCTCTCAGCATACACGGATTCATCATGCGAGGAATAGGCCAGTGTTGATACCCCCGGATAATATCTGGAAAGGTTTTCCAGGAGGCTTATTCCACAGGAGGTACCAAGGGAGATATCAACAATAGCAATATCCGGCTTGGAATGTTTAATGCTCTTTAATGCCCCGGGAATATCACCTGCATCTCCGCAGACCCTGAGGCCGGGCTCTTCATTGATAATGTGTTTAAGCATTATGCATATTATGGGGTGATCATCAACGATGAAAACTCTGTGTTTCTGTTTTTTAATCTCAGACCTCTCAATATTCATTTTTGCTGTTGCTCTTTAACCAGTAACCGGCTGATTTTGAAAAACGCTTCACATCCGCTTTTTGCATTTCAATTATTTCATCTATTGTTTCTGTGGTCCCCTTTTGCATTCTGTTTCCAAATTCCCCGTTACAGCTCCTCATTTCTTTAAGACCGGTATGCCCTAAAGCCTTTCTTACTGTATTGATCAGATACTCAGTGCTGAAAGGCTTGGTAATAAGATCAAAGGCATCTTTTCTAACCGCATCAACGGCCGTATCTGATTCTGAATAAGCAGTCATCAGAATAACAGGTATTGAAGGATTGAACTTATGAATATTTACAAGAAGTTCAGGACCTGAAATGTCCGGCATGACTATGTCCGAGATTACGACATCAACTCTTTTTTCACGAAGAATACTCATGGCATTAGCTGCGTCCTTGCAGGCAATAACGCTATACCCGAATTCTTTCAGCAGCTCTGCTGTAGCATTTAGAGCAAATTTATTGTCATCAACGACAAGTATTGAATCACTTTCTTTATCTTTCATCTATTAAACCCTTTTCTCCCCCCCTGATTATTTCTCCGCAGTCGATTATTATTAAGTAGCAGTCTCCGAGGGTTTCCTTAAGACATATTCGGTTAATAATTGAATGTCTTCCCTCTTAAACGGTTTTGTAATAAAGCCGTTCATCCCTGACTGCATGCACATCTCCCTGTGTTCTTCAAAGGCATGGGCCGTTACAGCTACTATCGGGACCTTCGGATCAATCCCGTTGTTTTTTGATTTTCTTATTATCCGTGTGGCCTCAATACCGTCCATTTTCGGCATCTGCAGATCCATCAGCACAAGGTCAAAACTCTGTTTTCCCAAAGCTTCAAGGGCTTCCTCCCCATTGTTTGCGATTTCCACATGGTGGCCCTCTCTTTTCAGAATCCGGACTATCAGTTTTTGATTGGGTATATTATCTTCTGCAAGAAGAATATTAAGTTTCCTTGCAGGTATAACTGACTCTAAATCTGGATCCTGTAAAGCCGGGGCTTTTTGTTCCGCGTTGCTGCTGATCCTGAATCTTGCCGTGAAATGAAAAGTGCTTCCAATACCCTCTCTGCTTTCCGCCCGGATTTCGCCGTCCATCATGGCAGTAAGTTTCCTGGAGATGGCCAGGCCGAGCCCGGTGCCTCCGTATTTTCTGGTAGTGGAACCGTCTACCTGGGTAAAACTATCAAATATGGTTTCAAGTTTGTCTTCAGGTATGCCTATTCCGGTGTCGGATATTGAAAAATTAAGAAGAATATTCTGTATCTCCTGATTCTCATTAATGCTTACGGGTTCCATACATTCAATTTTTAAATTGATCTTTCCTTTATCAGTAAACTTGATTGCATTTTCCAGCAGATTAGTAATGATCTGCCATAGGCGTATTTCATCGCCTTTCAGGTTCCTGGGCACATCCGGGTCAATAAGGCATAGCAGCTCAAGCCCTTTCTTGTCAGCCTGAAATTTGCCGGTCCTGATTATGCTTTCCATCGTTGTCTGAATATTAAAGTCCGTCTCATTGATATGCATCTTTCCGGCCTCAATCTTTGACAGGTCCAGAATACTGTTCAGCAGTCCCAGAAGGGAGTCAGCAGATTGCTTGACATTCTCAAGAAAGTCCCTTTGCTCAGGATTCAGATCAGTATCAAGTGTCAGGTCAGTCATGCCTATGATAGCATTCATAGGTGTCCTGAGCTCATGGCTCATATTAGTCAGGAACTGGCTCTTTGCATAGTTTGCAGCCTCTGCAGCCTCTTTAGCGTTATTCAGCTGCTCTTCAGCCTTTTTCCGTTCAGTGATGTCCCTTGCGATATGTATTAGTCCTGTAAATTTATTATTGCTGTCAAACCGCGGGATTACCCTGATCTCAACGAACATATTTAAATGCGGTTCAAACATTTCAAAATTTACAGGCTTTCCTTCTTTAATGCTTTGACAACTTGGGCAACCTTCCGGCGGAGCATCTGTACCATGAAAATATGTATAGCATTTAGGCTTCAGGTCATGCATTGCAGGCAGTTTTAAAAACTCTTTTGCAGCTTCGTTCGCAGCCAGGATATTAAATTCTTTGTCATGGATAGTGATCATGTCTGTTATAGAGTCGAAAGTGCTTTCCCAGTCAAGTGTGGATTGGGAAAGCTGTTCTTCCATTACTGACCTTGACCGCTTCTCCTCCTGTATCTTTCTGCCATGAGCGACAGCTCTTTTTACGGTATTAACAAGATAATCAGGGTCGCAGGGTTTGATAAGAAAATCAAATGCCCCCTTTTTAATTGCAGCAACAGCCGTCTCCAGCTCTGCATAAGCAGTCATCAGGATGACCGGGATGTCTATACCCGAAGAATGAATTTTCCCGAGAAAATCCAGCCCTGAAATTTCCGGCATCATTATATCTGTTACAACAGCATCAATATTGTTTTGATGGACCTTGCTCATTGCGTCACGTGCTGTTTCACAGGGGACAACACTGTAGCCGTCTTCTTTCAATAACTCACTAATAACACTAAGCGTTAAATGATTATCGTCTACAACAAGGATTGAATTGTTTATTTCTTTTTTCATTTTACGAATACTGCTAACAGTACCTCCGTTGCCATAAGGGTTAATAGTTCAGCTGCTGAATTTCAACAAACAGCTGTCTGCATAAGCTTTGCAATTTCTTCGAAAAGCTCCTGTTTTTTAAAAGGTTTTGTGATACAGATGTTCATCCCGGCTTCCAGGCACCGCTCCCTGTATTCCTCAAAGGCGTGAGCAGTGAGGGCTATTATGGGAATCTCCGGGTCAATGCCATTGTCTTTTGAATTTCTTATTATCCGCGTGGCCTCAATTCCGTCAATTTTCGGCATTTGAACATCCATAAGCACCAGGTCAAAGTGCTGTTTTTTCAGCGCCTCCAGTGCTTCTTCTCCGTTATTTGCAATTTCAACAAAATGCCCTTGCTTTTCAAGAATTCGTTGTGCCAGTGTTTGATTGACCACATTGTCTTCAGCAAGAAGGATATGAAGCCTGTTTATGGATGTGCCGGCTCCCATGCCGGTATTCTCCAAAGCAGGGGTTTTCTGTACTGCCTTGTGGCTGATGCCGAACCTTGCTGTAAAGTGAAAAATGCTTCCCTTGCCGGGTTTGCTCTCAGCCCGGATTTTTCCGCCCATCATAGTAACAAGTTTTCTCGATATCGTAAGACCGAGTCCTGTTCCTCCATGTTTTCTGGTAGTGGAACCGTCTGCCTGTGTGAAGCTTTCAAAAATGGTTTTGAGTTTGTCTTCAGGAATGCCTATGCCTGTATCGGCAATGGTAAAATGAAGCAGAACTGTCTGCCCGTCCCGGCCGTTGCCGTCATTTCCGGAAGTGCTTGGCTCAACATTCAGAGTAATCCTCCCCTTCTCGGTAAACTTGATGGCATTTCCAAGCAGATTAATGATCACCTGCCTTAAGCGTAGCGCATCGCCCTTCAGGTCAGCATGAACATCGGAATTTATATGGAAGCTCAGGTCAAGCCCCTTATTCTTTGCCTGAACACTGATCGTCTTCCTTATCTGTTCTGTCATGAGATGGAGGCTGAAGGCAGTTTCTGACAGCTCCATCTTGCCGGCTTCTATCTTTGAGAGATCGAGAATGCTGTTCAAAAGATCAAGCAGTGATTCAGCAGACTGTTTGACGATCTCTATATTTTCCCGCTGCTCAACAGTCAAGGCAGAATCAAGGGCCAAATCACTCATTCCTAAAATCGCATTCATGGGGGTCCTGATCTCATGGCTCATATTTGCCAGGAAGTCACTCTTTGCACGGTTGGCAGCAGCGGCTTCTTCAATCGCAATATGCAGCTGTTCATTTGCAAGGTTCAATTCAGCTAGGCGTTTTTCATCCAGATCACGAAGTTCTGCAATTTCAAACAGCCTCTCTTCCAGTTCGCAGGTCTGACGCCTGATTTGCTGTTCCGCCAGTTTGCGCTCCGTAATATCTGTGTCCGCACCTCTGTAGCCGCAGAGTTCTCCTTTCTCATCAAGTATGGGAATTCCGCTTGTCGAAAGCCATACTGTTTTTCCGTCTTTATGTATATTCCTGTTTTCCAGCTCCTTAAACGGTGTTTTCTTCTGAAATGTTTCGAATGCCAGTTTTTTCAGTTCATCCCTTTCCTCGGGAGGGAACATATCATAGAAATGTTTTTCAAGAATTTCCCCGGACGTATAACCCAGGAGCTTTTCAACAAGAGGACTGGAATAAGTATATTTCCCTTTTGTGTCGACTTCCCATATCCATTCCATGGCATTCTCCGATATATCGCTGAATCTCTTCTCACTTTCCTGCAGGGCCTCTTCAGCCTGTTTGCGTTCGATAATTCCAGCCAGTGTATTTGCCACTGCCTGCAGAAACCTGACCTCCAGCTTGTCCTCCCGGTGGCCTTCCTGCAAATAAAGTGCGATCACGCCCAGTACTCTGCCCCTGGATTGAATGGGGACACAGTAATGCCCGTGAGGAGACATCTCATCATAGCTGTTATCGTGACGGTGGTCTACACAATCGACAAATTCAATCCTGCGGTTTTCCGCTGCCCTGCCGCATATGCATTTGCCAAAAGGGACCCTTGCACATATCCCTTGCAAAGGAACAGGGAGGTTTCTGTTTGCTTTTAACACCAGTACACCCGGTTCGTCTTCAACAAGCAGGATACCTCCTTTAGGCTCAAGCGGAAGGAATGGTACGGAAAGTATGGTATCGAGAGCAAGTTCCAGTTGTTCCTTGAGCGGAACATCTTCTAGCGAAATATGGAGGAGTGAGTTTAATGCTTTCTGGGTCTGGTAATTTTTCCTGTTTATTTCCTCAACCTGCTGGCGTTTGCTGATGTCCCTGACAACATGGATTAATCCTGTAAGCTCATTATTTTCATCAAATCTTGGGATGGCTCTTACTTCAATAAACTTTTTCAAATGGGGTTCAAACAGTTCAAAAGCAGCTGGTTCCCCTGTCTTGAGGCAGTTACAGCTGGGACATCCCCCCGGCGGCTTCTCCGTTCCATGATAATATTTAAAGCATTTGCTCGTCGCATCTTCTAATAAAGGCAGCCCGAGTATTTCCTCTGCTGCTTTGTTAGCTCTTACAATATTAAAATCCTTGTCATGGACAGTAATCATATCGGTTATGATATCGAAGGTATCTTTCCAGTCGTTCTTTGACTGAAGAATTAAATCCTGCATCTTTTCACGCTCCAGATTTTGAAGATGCCCGGGTCTGAATATGAAGAAATAAAGTGCTGGAGAAACCAGCAGGACCAGGAGCGACGCATTCAGGATTGACCGTGTTATCAAAGAAGTCGTCGGGAAAGAAGAGACAAGCAGCATGGAAGTCAATTCGGCAATGTATATTGAGACGACTGAGATAAGTATAAAATAAAAAGGGGTCTGATATTTCTTTAACCTGACTTTGCCGGAATCCGGAGTGTTATTATCTGCTCTATATAAAATGAATATTATTATTATCAAAAAACCGGACATCAATATCAGAGGTATTACGGAAGACTGTAATAGTTTGTCTTCAAGCATCCGTTTTTTGAGTGTAATGTCATCATAAATCTCAAAGGCGCCGACAAAAGTATCATCAACCATTATCGGCACATATGTTTCTACGACATCAGTAACCGCCATCTGGCCTTCAAGTGTTTCAGTGTCTTTCTTTACAGTCTTTGTGTAGGTATTCCCTTTTCTGACTATATTATGAAAATAATCTTTTTTATTGAATTTACCAATTTCAGAAGGATCGGAAGAATATATGATTTCACCGTTTCGTGAAAAGACTTTCAGCTTTATTAAATCAAATTCTTCTCTTATTTTTTCAGCCTTTTCACGGAAATGTCCCGGGAATGAATCTCTCTGCAAACCCTCTCTTTCAGGTAAAAGCATGCCGGCCAGGTGTCCTGCAATACGTTTTGAATCACTCTCAGTATTTTTAACTATTAATTGATTGAATGAAGGAAATATGAAATAAATATCAATAATCGGATATATGATTGCTATAATGAAAGAGACTATAAAAATGTTTTTTAAAGCCTTATTGCGAAGCATTATATCTCTATCTCTATTTTGATGTTCTTAATGTTTTCTAAACAGCTTTAATATTCTTTCAATTCCGATAAATTAAAACACCACTACAAATCTCCTGAAGGAGGAGACTGTCTCTTTCCTTTATTAAGATTCATAAAGGGAAAAGACAGTCTCAGAGAACATACAGTATTCTTAAGATGTTAAAGAGTTGTGAACTGCCAATCCTTTCTTATGCCTCAGGTTTTTCTGAAAGTGCATAACTGCCCGCATCCTGAACAATAGCCAGCTCATCTATTGAAAAGACCCTGTCAATATCCAGGATCATGATGAACTGGTCATTACGCTTTCCCATTCCTTTGATGAACTCTGTTTTAAGCCTCGTCCCGATCTTTGGTGCAGGCTCTATCTGGTCATGTTCAAAATCATGGACTTCCTGTACGGAATCCGCCAGAGCCCCAAGCACTGTAGTATCTCCATCAACGGACACCTCTACAATAATGATGCAGGTATTTACTGTCTTCTCCGCCTCAGGCATCCCGAATTTCAGTCTGAGGTCAACTACGGGCACGACATGGCCTCTCAGGTTGATCACTCCTTTCATGAATTCAGGTGTCTGCGGCACTTTTGTTACAGTTGTATATTCAAGCACCTCTCGCACCTTTGAAATATCTATGGCAAAGACTTCTTCATCGAGCTTGAATGTAAGGTGCTGGGTTGCTTCTGTTGTTTCTGTTATTGTCATTGTTTATCTCCTTTAATCATATTCTCTTAAAAAGCCCTGTGGCTGCTAAAGACATTAAAAAAAGCAGCCACAGGGGAGGAGTTAGCTGAAACTAGTATTTTTCAAACTCGTCATCAGTTTTATCCGTACCGCCGTTACCCATGTCCAGGGCAATTCCGGCATGTTCTACAGTCTCCGGTGTTTCGTGTGTAATGTGTGCAACTTTTGTTTCTTGTTCGGTCTTTGGAGCAGTGTCCCAGTGTTTAACGGCTGTCTGTCTCCTTGTCCTGCCGCCGCTTTCTTCGACTTTAAAGAAGGCAATCGTATCCTGAAGCTGCTCTGCCTGGGATGCCAGCTCTTCGGAAGTTGATGACATCTCCTCTGAAGCGCCTGCATTCTGCTGGATAACCTGATCCAGCTGCTGGATGGCCTTGTTGATCTGCTCGGCTCCGGAGTTCTGCTCATTACTCGCTGCATTTATCTCCTGTACCAGCTCTGCGGTTTTCTGTATATCAGGAACAAGCTTTGACAGCATTTCACCGGCCTTTTCAGAGACTTCCGTACTGGAGGAAGACAACTGGCTGATCTCGGCTGCAGCTGTCTGGCTGCGCTCTGCAAGCTTACGGACTTCGGCTGCAACAACTGCAAATCCTTTGCCGTGCTCACCGGCCCTTGCTGCTTCAATGGCTGCGTTTAAGGCAAGCAGATTTGTCTGCCTCGCTATTTCTTCAATAATTGATATTTTGCCGGCAATCTCCTTCATTGCGCTAACTGCCTGTGTGACTGCTTCACCACCTTCTTTGGCGTCCCTGGCAGCTTTAACCGCGATTTTATCGGTTTGTTGCGCATTGTCAGAGTTCTGCCTGATGTTGGCGCTCATCTCTTCCATGGATGATGATGCCTCTTCTGCATTTGCAGCCTGCTCTGTTGCACCCTGCGACATCTCCTCTGAACTGGAACTCAGCTGCTGGCTTCCTGATGCTACATTGTCAGCAGCAGACTTTACGTCAACAACCACTTCTTTTAGTTTTTCGCTCATGGCCTTAATGGCGGCATAAATGCCGGTGTCGCCTTTTTTGTTTTGTGATTGCAGTGTCATGGTTAGGTCGCCGTTGGCAATCGTCTGGGCAATATCCGCAATCTCTTTAGGCTCGCCGCCCACCTGCTTTGCTATTCCATTGACAATGAACAGGGCAATACATATAGCAAGAATCGCTATTATCAGCGCCGTAATCAATATGGACGTGACTATATCATTGATGGGCTCTTTTACCTCGGCTTCATCAATCTCTGAAAGAAGCGCCCAGGTAGTGTCTCCTATCTTCATTGGAGTAAACGAAGATAGAACAGGGTTGCCGTTGTAATCTATAACGACCTTTGAATCGGTCTTCCCGGAAAGGGCATCGTTTGCTGCTTCGGTATCAACTCCGTTTTTAGCTACAGTACCGGCAAATGACGCCTTGACCGAATGGCCCTGAGGGTCGAGATACGAGTCTGATCTCATCAGCTTGTCAGATCCGATCAGGTAGGTCTCACCGGTCTCACCCATTCCGCTCCTCTCCTGCATGACTTCGTTTATGGCCTCAAGAGGCAGCTGAAGCGCAACTATTAACTCAACCTCACCGCCGTGTACCACGGGCTGGGCAACAAATGCCGCAGGTTCTCCGTTGCTCGGATCATAGGGCTCAAAGTCTGCAAAGCCGAACTGCTTTGTCTGGAGCACCTGCCTTGCAAGCTTGCCGAGGTTGGAGCTAGAGTACTTGCCGTTTACCATGTTGGTCTGGTAATCCGCTTCCCTTGTTACCGTATAAAATACATGACCATCAGGGTTCATGAGGAACAGGTCGTAGTAACCGTACATTTCCTTGTATTTTGCAAAGAACTCATTGCCCTGCTCGTCAACCGGGCTGAATGCCTCGGCTACATCGATCTCCGACATCATGGCCCAGCGGATGCCGTTTCCAAGTTCTACAGGATGCCATGATGAAAGAACAGGGTTGCCGTTGTAATCTTTAATAACGTCCGCGCCCTCTCTGCCTGAAAGAGCGCTTTGGGTGGCTTCGGTGTCTACGGTTGTGTGGTTTTTGAAAGAAGCCACAACCGAGTGACCCTTTGGATCTAGATATGAATCTGATCGCATCAGGCCGTCCTGTCCTACGAGATATGATTCACCTGTCTCGCCCATGCCGCTTCTTTCCAGCATGATTTTATTGATGGCTTCCAGTGAAACCTGTAAGCCGATACTGCCGACATATTTGCCGTTATTAAATGAAGGAGCAACAATAAACATGGCGGGTGCGTCATTGCTTGGCGCATATTGGGCCATGTCTGCAAAGTGGATCTTTTTGTTGTTTTTCATTGCCTGCCATGCTGTGGCAAGATGATGGTTTTCCGACTTCAGTTCCGTGCCGAAATCATCTTCAAGCGCTACAGTCAGCAGCACCCTTCCACTGTTCGGTGAAAAGAGAAAAACATCGTAGTAGCCGTACTCTTCCATGTATCCCTTAACAAAGGGATAATATTTATCGAAGGCCTTCTTGTACGGGGGATATTCAAGCATTCCTTTGCCTGTATGTCCCTTTGATTTTGCTTCTTTGCTCAGCTTATCAAGCTTTTTCACGGCACCTTCTATGAAAGGCAGGGAAGCAAACACCTTTGCATCTCCGGTCCGTTCAGAAAAGAAGCTCTCTATCTGGTTTTTCTTGATCGTCTGGACTGCATCCAGCTTGCTAAAGGCTTCTTGACGGAGGGTGTTTACCGTCTCTACCAGCACACCCATGTCTCCCTGCCGCTCTCCGAAATATTTCTCGATCTGATTCTTCTTGATTCCACGTACGGCCTCGAGCTGTCCGTAGGATTTGTCCATAAGCGCATTGGTCGCCATATTGCTGGCCGTCAATCCAATAATAGTTATTGGGACCAGGGCCACAATCAGAAACAGGGCTATAAGCTTCGGTTTCATTTTCAGGTTTTTTAAGTCAATCATTCTTTATTCTCCATTTCCCCCTATCACCCTTACTCTTTGTCTCATTTATTTGGCTGCTAATTAACAGAATCCCTTATCGCCATGTCCTCCTCCTTTCATATACCTTGTATTTTCCCTATTACCCCTTGTCTTAATTTATGTTCATTATTTTTCGAGTATTTCCATGCAACAAATATATCCTCTATACGCTTACAAGACCCTCTCGTATTGCATAATTAGTAATTGCAATTGTATTGGGAATATTAAGTTTCTTAAGAAGTTTACGGCGGTACAGTTCCACCGTCTTACGGCTTCTGTTTAAATGTGAAGCGATTTGATTTATTGATTTACCTTCAGAGATAAGCTGAAACAATTCATGCTCTCTCTCCGTTAACAGGGAAAAAGCCGGAATGTCAGACGTTATGCTTTTAATCGCGAAATTATTAATAATAAGCTTTGCTGCTTTAGGACTGAGGTAAGTCCTGTTCTTGACTACATCACCTATGGAGCGTTTGACTTCTTCATGTGAACAGCTCTTCAGAAGATAGGCCGATGCGCCTGCTCGAAATACTTCGATAATAAACTGCGCTTCAGGGTCTGCTGTCAGGGCAATAACTTTTGTATGTGGCAGTTCTGATGTTATTTGCTGTATCAGATCAATGCCGTTCTGATCAAACATGTCAATATATATAATCAAGATGTCAGGTAACAGTTGCCGTACCAGTTCCAACGCTGTTTTGCCGTCGCTGGCCTCACCTACCACCTTTATACCGGGCTGGCTGTTAATAAGGGAACAGAGCCCGTCACGAAATAATGTGTCCTTTTCTGAAACAACTATTTTTGTACTCATATTCACCTCTTTATTCTCCTGCCCTTTATTTTTTACTGTGCATATTTTCAAGAGATCCGCACAAACCTGTATCAACAGGCAGGATCTGTATATCAAAAATAATGCCAGAAGTTAACTCTACGAATTTAAAGGGATTTGATTGGAAATGCTTTTCAGGATACCATTTCAATTTGAAATGGTCTTTCAAAATGAAATATTACATATTGTAATACTGCTTAATTTTTCTGTAGAGGGTAACGTAGCTTATATTTAAGATTGAGGCGGCTTTTGTCTTATTGCCGTTTGTCTTTTCAAGGGCTTTTTTAATAGCCATTTTCTCTAGTTCAATCAGGTTTAAACTGGGCAGGCTGTCAGGATCATCAGATATGGATATGCTCCTGCTATCCTGAAAAGGCTTGTTTCTATCTTTAATTAAAAATTCTATATGATCAGTTCCTATTACCTTTTCTTTTGTAAGGAGTACTGCTCTTCTTATTACATTCTTTAATTCCCTGATATTGCCCGGCCATGAATAATTTTTCAGATGACTTAAGACGTCTTCAGATATTGAGTGTACTTCTTTATTAAGGTCTTCGGCAGCCTCCCTGATAAATTTTTCCGCAAGAAATGGAATATCCTCCAACCTCTCTCTAAGAGGAGGGAGATAGATCATGAATTCACTCAGGCGGTAGAAGAGGTCTTCCCTGAAACTCTTATCTTCTTTTACAGAGGTAATAATGTCCTTATTTGTTGCACCTATAATACGTACATCTGTCTTAACAGGATTAGTACTGCCAAGAGGAGTAATGGTCTTTTCCTCAGCTACCATTAGCAGTTTGCTCTGTACATAGGGAGACAGGTTTTGCAATTCATCGATCAGGATGGTTCCTCTGTCAGCGGTCTCAAAAAAGCCCTTTTTATTTTTTGAGGCACCCGTAAAAGCACCTTTTTCATATCCGAAAAGTTCACTCTCAACCAGGGTTTCGGGTATTGAGCCGATATCTACGGTCACAAACGGCCCCCCTGTTCTCAGGCTCAGATGATGAATATGACGTGCGATAAAAGATTTGCCTGTACCTGTCTCTCCCTGAAGGATCAGGGAAAAATCACTCTGTGAGATTTCATGTATCTGCTGAATGACCTTTTTCATGGCATTGCTTTTACCCAGCAAATATTCAAGTGATGTCTCGACCTCGTGGTTCAGCATCTTCACTTTTTTGTCCAGTTCATATTTTTCAGCGGCCCGCTGTAAAGTCAGAACGAGCATTTCAAAGTCAGGAGGCTTGACAATATAATCATAAGCCCCGAGTCTTATTGCTTCCACAGCAGTCGGAATATCTCCGTGTCCGGTAAAAATAACTATAGGTACATCAGGGTCTATTTTCTTTATTTCCTGCATGGTATCTATCCCGTTCATGCCGGGCATCTGAAGGTCCATAAGGATCAGAGGCGGATGTTCCTTTTGAAAAATGGCTATTGCCTCCCTGCCGCTTGATGCTTCGATCGGATTAAAACCATAATCCTTCAGGTTATCACTGATCGCGATCATTTCCATTCTGTTATCGTCTACAATTAGTATTCTGTCCATTTCCGGTGATAGCATTTTATATATTTAACAAAATATAGCACTAGTGTCAATGGGAATTGCTTATATTGTTATGAAAAGAATATTTTGGGATGCAAATACAAGCGGCTTCTGTGCAGTGGCAAGGGGAAGGCTGTCTTTACTATTTCCTGTCTGTTAATGTTACAATCCCGGGAAGGTCCCTGCCTTCCAGCAGTTCCAGGGCAGCTCCCCCTCCGGCTGAGATAAAGGACATGCTTTCTGATACTCCTGCCCTGCTGACTGCCACGTCAGTGTCTCCGCCGCCTACAATTGTCAGTGCATAAGCATCTGCAACGGCATGGGCTATTGAAAAGGTCCCCCGTGAAAAGGCATCTACTTCAAAGACCCCCATAGGGCCGTTCCATAAAATGGTCTTGGCACTTTCCAGTGCTTCCGAAAAGAGCTTTACCGAGGCAGGGCCTATATCAACTGCCTTCCAGCCATGCGGAATTTCCTGTGCTGTAACGAGCTTTGTTTCAGCGCTCGGCTCTATACTCTGGGCGATAACGCAGTCAACTGGGAGATAAAACTTTACTCCCTTTGCAATAACACCCTCTCTGATCTCGTTTGCGAGTTCAAGCATGTCATTTTCAACGAGTGAATCTCCTACATTGTATCCCATTGCCTTCAAAAAGGTGTATGCCATTCCCCCGCCCACGATTACCTTGTCGACTTTGTCTTCCAGGTTGCGGATAACGTCTATCTTGCCGGATACCTTGGCCCCGCCCAGAAGTGCAACAAAAGGCCTTACCGGATGATTGACAACTCCCTGCAGGTAATCTATCTCTTTCTGGAGCAGGAATCCGGCTGCGGCTGTTAGATGATTGGTAATGCCGATAATCGAAGAGTGAGATCTGTGTGCAGTGCCGAATGCATCATTTACATAATAGTCGGCAAGGTTAGACAGGGATTTGGTGAAAGCTTCATCATTTCTCTCTTCTTCAGCATGGAACCTGAGGTTTTCGAGGAGGACGATATCGCCCTCGGCCATTTCATTGACAGCCTTTTCTATCTCGGGACCTACACAGTCAGGAAGAAAGGTCACTTCTTTTTTGACAAGGCGCTGGAGCCTCCTTGAGACTGAGGCGAGCGTGTATCTCTTGTCAGGTTTGCCTTTAGGTCTTCCAAGATGTGACGCAATGATTACCTTGGCGCCTTCATCTATCGCATAATTGATAGTAGAAAGCGCCGCGCGTATTCTTCTGTCATCTGTAATATTAAGGTTCTCATCAAGCGGGACATTAAAGTCAACACGTACAAAGACCCTCTTTCCTTTAATATTAAGGTCCTTGATAGAGAGCTTATTCAGAACACCCTTAATTGGTAATGATAAATCGCCTTCCATAACCTTGTGTTACCTCTTGCTGTCTATATAAAGCATTAAGTCTTTTAAACGTGTACTGTAACCCCATTCGTTGTCATACCACGATAATACCTTGACCATGTTTCCGTCAAGCACTTTTGTTAGAGGAGCGTCAAGGACTGATGAGTGGGGGTTGCCGTTAACGTCTATTGATACGAGCGGACCATCCGAATACTGGAGGATTCCTTTCATCGGACCATCGGCAGCTTCCTTCAGTGCAGCATTGACCGATTCTGCAGTCGCCTCTTTATCGAGGTCTGCAACAAGGTCGACAACCGAGACATTGGGGGTCGGGACCCTTATTGCCATTCCGTCCAGTTTACCTTTCAGATGCGGAAGGACAAGTCCTACTGCGCGCGCTGCACCGGTTGTTGTCGGGATCATGGAGACCGCAGCTGCACGTGCCCTGCGAAGGTCTTTATGCGGGAAGTCAAGTATTCTCTGGTCATTTGTGTATGAGTGAATTGTTGTCATTAAGGCGCGCTTTATTGTGAATTTCTGGTCAATAACCTTTGCAATCGGTGCGAGGCAGTTTGTTGTGCATGATGCATTCGATATGATTTTGTGACTGGATACATCAAGGGTTTCCTCGTTTACTCCCATGCAGACTGTAGCATCCGGCTCTTTGGCAGGGGCTGAAATAACGACCCAGCCAGCACCGGCAGATATATGTTTTGACGCCCCGTCCCTGTCAATAAAGTGTCCTGTAGATTCGAGCGCAATATCAACATTCAGGTCTTTCCATGGAAGCTGTGCAGGGTCTTTAGTTGAGGAAACTGCTATTTCTTTTCCATTTACAACAAGATTGTTGCCCTTGACCTGAACATCTGCATCAAATATTCCCATTACAGAGTCATATTTCAGGAGATGAGCAAGTGATGCAGCATC
>PJEL010003025.1_pt1 | contig 14761 bp, 26 predicted proteins | sample 1853271 | NCBI WGS metagenome assembly PJEL01 (sample SAMN08108733, study PRJNA415343) | Invertebrate metagenome, whole genome shotgun sequencing project. | host: Globobulimina | place: Sweden: Gullmar Fjord | collected 2015-08 | reverse complement strand
TAGTTATCTTCTTTCTCATCTTCTTCTTTATAGTTAACCAATTCAAGAATTGCCATTGGTGCTGCATCTCCACGACGATTTCCAGTCTGAATAATTCTGGTATAACCTCCATTTCTATCCATGTAATCATCTTTTAAACTATCAAAGAGTTTTGCAACAACTGCCTTATCTTGCATAAAAGAGAGCGCCTGCCTTCTAGCGTGCAGATCACCTCGCTTGGCTAAGGTCATCATTTTATCTGCAACTTTACGTACTTCTTTTGCTTTTGGAGTAGTTGTTACTATTCTCTCATGCTCAAAAAGAGATGTTACCATGTTGCGTACCATGGCTCGGCGATGGGATGAAGTTCGCCCAAGTCTTCTGCCTGCTTTTCGATGTCTCATTACTAAACCCTCTATTGTTTACTCTTCTTCTACAGCATTATTGGCAACAGGAGGTTCCCATCCTTCAATTTTAATGCCTAAAGATAAGTCCATTTCTGAAAGAAGCTGCTTAATTTCATTTAGAGATTTTCGGCCAAAATTCTTTGTTTTTAGCATTTCAGCCTCTGTTTTTTGTACTAATTCACCAATGTATTGAATCTCTGCATTTCGCAGACAGTTCGCAGAACGAACAGACAATTCAAGATCTTCAACACTACGGTATAAATTCTCATTAACTGGAGCTGCGTTCGACTCTTCTGCAAGTACAGCTTCCGGTTCAGCATTTTCTTCATCAAAATTGATAAAGATTTGCATTTGCTCTTTTAATATCTTTGCCGCATATGCTAAGGAATTCTCTGGTGTCACACTGCCATCAGTAGAAATTTCCATGGTTAATTTATCATAATCAGTCTGTTGTCCAACCCTTGCTTGACTGACAATAATTTTAACTTTTCGTATTGGAGTGTAAATAGCATCAATTGGAAATGTATCAACTGTCATTTCATCTCGATTAGCATTTTCAGAAGGGCTGTAACCTTTGCCCCATTTTACTTCAAATTCTCCAACAAATTTCCCTTCATCACCAGTTATAGTGCAGATATGCTGCTCTGGGTTCATTATCTCTACTTTACCATCAGGAGAAATAAAATCTGCAGCTGTTATAGCACCAACTTCAGTTTTCTCTATTCTAATTATGGTAGAATCACTTGAGCTTAATCGCAACCTTACCTCTTTCAAGTTCAAGATAATTTCAGTTACATCCTCTAAAACACCTGGCAAGGTCGAGTATTCATGGTGAGCGCCTTCTATTTTTACTGTACAGATTGCAGCACCTTGAATTGATGAAAGCAATATTCGCCTTAAGCAATTACCGACAGTGGTAGCAAAACCACGTTCCAGAGGTTGACAAGTAAATTTGCCAAATTTTTCTGTATGGGTTGTCGGATCTAATTCCAGACGTTCAGGAAAAATTAACTCTGTCCAGTTCCTGTAATAAGGATCTGATTCCAATTGTAAGTTGTTGTTGTTTTCAGTTTCAGTCATAGTTTTCTTATTTGGAGTAAAGTTCTACAATGAGATTTTCCTGAATCGGCATGGTAATTTCTTCACGATTAGGAATTGCATTTACCGTTCCCTTGAATTTATCAGAATCAAGGTTCAACCAGCTTGGTGTTCCACGACGTGCAACTGCTGATAAGCTATCGTTAATTGCTTCAATTTTTTGACTTTTTTCCTTCACTACAATCTGATCATTAACTGATACTTGATAGGAAGGAATGTTAACTTTTGCCCCATTCACTAAAAAGTGGTTATGACGTACAAGTTGCCTTGCCTGATTTCGTGAAGATGCCAACCCTAAACGATAAATAACATTATCAAGTCTTCTTTCTAATAAAATAAGAAGATTTTCGCCTGTTATACCTTTATTCAGATCTGCGCTCAGAAAATACTTATGGAATTGACCCTCTAGCATCCCATACATCCTTTTTACTTTCTGCTTTTCACGAAGCTGAATAGCATAATCGGACATCTTACGGAGTCTAGCCTGGCCATGTTGCCCAGGTGCAAAAGATCGCCTCTCAAAGGAACACCTGTCAGAATAACATCGGTCTCCCTTCAAAAAAAGCTTAATTTTTTCTCTTCGACATTGTCGGCATAACGCGCCAGTATATCGTGCCAATTTACTTCCTCCAATTAATCCCAGTAATGGGGGGTTATACTCTTCTTTTCTTTGGTGGCTTACAACCATTATGAGGTATCGGTGTAACATCACAGATACGACTTACTTCAAGTCCAACTTGCTGTAAAGCTCTTAAAGCTGCTTCACGTCCAGGACCAGGTCCTTTAATATTAACTTCGACCTTACGTAAACCCTGATCCATTGCTTTTTTTGCAGCAGTTTCAACTGCATTTTGCGCTGCAAAAGGAGTACTTTTTCTCGACCCTTTAAAGCCTAGACATCCTGAACTTGACCAAGAAATTGCATTTCCTTGTTTATCTGCAAAGGTGACTAAAGTGTTATTAAATGTGGATTTAATACTAACAATACCTTCTGGTATATTCTTTTTTTCTTTACGTTTTGATTTTTTTCTGGGTGCTGCCATTTTAAATATCTCCTAACCCATACTTTCTGGATTTATAAGGTAGCCGAGTTTACGACCTATAATTATTTATCCACTAAGAAATGATACTCTATCAAAGGTAAAAGTCTTGCGATTGTTGAGTTGCTATCGTTTGCCAGCTACTCGTCTTGGACCTTTTCTTGTTCTTGCATTGGTGCTTGTTCTTTGACCTCGACACGGCAAACCTTTACGATGTCGCAATCCACGATATGATCCTAAATCCATCAATCGCTTTATATCCATTGCAACCTGTCGTCGTCGATCTCCTTCTACCATATAATCGGCTTCTATCAACTTTCTAATGGTCGCAACTTGTTGATCGTCAAGATTATCTGTACTCATGTCATAGGCAATATTAAGTTCGCCTAAAATCTTGCGAGCAGATGTTCGGCCTATGCCATGAATATAGGTCAAGGCGATTTCCATATGTTTATTTTTGGGTAAATCTACACCAGCTATTCGTGCCAAGGTATTACTCCTACTTTATAATATTATATATAGCAGACAACTTTGTCTGCCTTGTGATAATAATTATTATCCTTGCCGTTGTTTATGTTTCTTAATTTTACATGAAACTCTAACAACACCTTTTCTTTTAAAGACTCTACAGTCACTACATATTTTTTTTACAGATGCTCTTACTTTCATAATATATGTACCTCTATCGGAAGTTTAATTATTTACCTTTTCCTCTAAAAATAATTCTACCGCGCGTTAAATCATATGGTGACAATTCAATAGTAACAATATCACCCGGTAGAATTTTTATAAAATGCATCCGCATTTTTCCTGAAATATGTGCCAAAACTTTATGCCCATTTTCCAGCTCAACTCTAAACATTGCATTGGGCAGTGGCTCCAAGATGGTCCCTTCTACTTGAATTGCCTCTTCTTTGGCCATTTCTATCTTCCTTAGTTTATGATTTGGATCTTAATACACTTAATGAACTTGTTATACAATTGCACCACTTAAGACATATGGATCATCATCTGTTACTAAAACAGAATGCTCAAAATGAGCTGAGTCCTTTTTGTCTGCTGTTATAACTGTCCAGCCGTCTTTAAGCACTTTTACATCTGATGTGCCTATATTAACCATAGGTTCTATGGCAAGAACCATTCCAGCCATTAATCTTGGGCTAACACCATTTCTTTTATAGTTTGGAACTTCAGGTGCTTCGTGAAGTTGACTGCCAATGCCATGCCCGACAAACTGTTTAACAACATGAAATTTATTACTTTCAACATAACTCTGTACTGCTTGTGATATATCATTAATTCTGTTTCCAACTCTAACCTGCTCTATAGCAAGCTTTAAGGATTCAGAGGTAACAGCTATTAATTTCTTTTTAGTATTACTTATTTTCCCTACTGGAACAGTGATCGCAGCATCACCAAAATACCCTTTATAATTAACACCAAAGTCTATACTTATGATGTCACCTTCTTTTAAAATAACCTTTTTTGAAGGTATTCCATGAACTACCTGCTCATTAATAGATACACATAATGAAGCCGGATAACCTCTATAGCCTTTAAAAGCTGGCGTTGCATTATTCTTTTTTGCATTAGCCTCTGCTATCTTGTCTAAATCTTTTGTAGATAAACCAGGCTTTATAAGCGCTCGCAATATATTTAATGTTTCGGCAACAATCTTATTTGCCTGTTTCATTACCTGAATTTCTTCAGGAGTCTTGATGGTAATTCCTGTGCTCATTAAGACTAGCCGATCACCGGCCCTTGATCTTTCCTGATTTTAGAAATCCATCATAATTTCGCATTACGGTATATGATTCTACTTGAGCGATTGTATCAATAGCAACCCCAACAACAATCAATAAGGCCGTTCCACCAAAATAAAATGGTACATTGAGTTTACTAATCAAAACTGTTGGCAAAACACAAACTGCCGAAACATATATCGCTCCGATTACAGTAAGACGAATCATTACTTTATCTATAAAATCTGCTGTCTTTTTCCCGGGACGAACGCCAGGAATAAAGCCACCATTTTTCTTTAAATTTTCAGATATATCTCCAGGATTAAATGTAACTGCCGTGTAAAAAAAACAGAAAAACACGATCATAATCACAAATAGTACCGTATGCCAGAAGCTACCCCATTGAAGAGCAGCAGAGGCGCGTTGTACCCAATCAACTTGGATAAACCCACCGACTGTAGCAGGAAACATCATAATAGATGATGCAAATATTGGAGGAATTACTCCAGCAATATTAATTTTTAAAGGCAAATGTGATCGTTGGCCACCATACATTTGTCTTCCTACCATTCTCTTTGCATATTGAATCGGTATTCTTCTTTGGGCCGTTTCAAAGTAAATAATGACAGCAACTACTACCCCCATCATTAATAATAGAATTGGCAACAATATAACCGGCATTTCACCAGCAGATGCCATTTTGAATGTGTTAACAATTGCTGCTGGCATTCTTGCTACAATACCTGCAAATATTATCAAAGAAATACCGTTACCAATACCACGTTCAGTCATTTGTTCACCTAGCCACATTATAAATGCAGTGCCAGATGTGAGGGTTATGATGGTCATTATTCTAAAGGCCCAGCCTGGATTTATAACAATCATTGAATTTCCAGTTGGACCTGCCATTCCCTCAAGACCAATACTTATAAACAACCCCTGAACTACACTAATTACAACTGTTGCATAGCGTGTGTATTGAGTAATTTTTCTACGCCCAGCTTCACCTTCTTTAGAAAGTGCTTCTATGTGAGGTACAACAACCTGTAAAAGTTGAAATATAATTGAAGCACTAATATAGGGCATGATTCCAAGCGCAAATATTGAAAATTTTTCCAATGCTCCGCCAGAAAACATATTGAACATGCCAAAGATCGTGCTAGCATTTTTAGTAAAAAAATCAGCTAGTGCCTCACCGTTAATACCAGGAGTAGGAATCTGTACACCCATCCTGTATACGGCTAACATTAAGAGAGTAAAAGTGATCCGACGCTTAAGTTCGGGAATATTTGCAGTACCTTGAAGGCCACTTGCCATCTTTTATTCCTCTATTTTGCCGCCAGCGGCTTCAATTTTTTTACGGGCAGATTCACTTATTTTATCAACTTTAATGGTCAGTTTTTTGGTAATGTCACCATCACCTAAGACTTTTACCAATAGATATTTTTTGCTAACAAGTCCTTTACCAACTAACTCGCTTCGATCTACTACAGTATTGTTATCAAATACTTCAAGATCTTTTAAGTTAACTATTCCAAATTGTTTTTTGAAAATATTGGTAAATCCTCGTTTAGGCAATCTTCGTTGCAATGGCATCTGACCACCTTCAAAGCCTGGCCTGATGCTTGATCCTGATCGTGACTTATATCCTTTCGTTCCACGGCCTGCTGTTTTACCATGCCCAGAACCTTGTCCACGTCCGAGCCTTTTTCTCTGTTTTGTTGACCCCGGATAAGGGGATAAATTACTTAAATCCAACATATCTATTCCTCCACCTCAACAAGATGCTGAACCTTACGGATCATTCCTTGAATTTCAGGGGTATTTTTTCTAATAATTGTTTTACTGGTCTTGGTTAACCCAAGTCCGATCAAGGTTGCCCTGATCTTTTGAGTGCTGCCTATGCGACTCTTTTTCAATGTGATTTTAAGATCTGTATTCATTATTCTGTCCTTACAACCCTAGAATTAGTACTTATTGATAACAATTACTTCATGCATGTCTTAATCAATAGTTAACGTACAATATCTTCAACCGGTCTATTTCTAATAGCAGCTATTTGTTCTGCTGTTCGTAAATTCCTCAATCCATTCATTGTTGCTTTCACAAGGTTATGGGGATTATGAGAACCAAGACATTTAGTGAGTATATTATTAACTCCAGCTGCTTCTAATACTGCACGAACAGCTCCACCTGCAATAACGCCTGTACCTGCTGAAGCTGGTTTTAGCATTACTTTTCCTGCACCATATTTTCCATTAATTTCATGAGGTATACTTATCTCATTAATCGAAACTTGCTGCATGTCTTTCTTCGCTCTTTCCACACCTTTTCGTATTGCTTCAGGTACTTGATTGGCTTTGCCAAGTCCATAACCGACTTTGCCCATACCGTCTCCAACAACTACAATGGCGCTAAAACTAAAACGACGCCCACCTTTTACTACCTTAGCCACTCTGTTGATATAGACAATTTTTTCAATAAATTGATCGTCTTTTTCATTGGATATTTTTGCCAAGGAATAACCCTCCAGTTAAATTCTTGTGTTCATTAAAATATAAATCTAGAATTCAAGTCCGCCTTTTCTGGCACCTTCTGATAAAGCCTTGATTCGCCCATGATAGATAAAACCTCCGCGGTCAAAGACCACTTTTTCAATACCTTGAGCCTTGGCTTTTTCTGCCAGGAGCATTCCAACCTTATTGGCAATTGTGATTTTGCCCTTCTCATCGTCAGTTTGCACATCACTTACTAATGATGATGCCGACACCATGGTATGTCCTTTACTATCATCAACAACTTGCGCATATATATGTTTAGAGCTCTTAAATACACATAAGCGAGGACGTTCGGTTGTACCGACAATTTTCTTTCGAATTCGTTTTACTCTTTTTTGCCGTGCAATTACTTTCGCATCTGTTTTAGCCATGCTTCTAACCTTGATTATTTCTTGCCGGCAGCCTTACCGACCTTTCTGACAATATGTTCATTATGGTATCGAATCCCTTTTCCTTTGTAAGGTTCAGGTTTGCGAATTTCTCGTATTTTTGCAGCAGTTTGCCCAAGTAATTCTTTATCAATAGAGTCAAGAATTATTTCATTATTATCGACAGTTGCAACAACACTTTTAGGCAGGACAAAGTCAACTGGATTAGAGTATCCAACACTTAAGGTGAGTTTACTACCGGCAACACTTACTCGATAACCAACTCCCTCAAGTACCAATTTTTTCTGAAAGCCTTTATCTGTTCCAACTATCATATTGTTTATTAATGACCTGGTCATTCCACGAAAAGCATTTGTACGCTTGCTCTCATCACTTGCTTTCACAACCAAAGTCTTGCCTTCTTCAACAATCTGAATTTCAGCTCGAATATCTTTTTTTAATGATCCCTTTGGTCCTGTAACCGTTACTAGGTTCTCAGACATCTCAACTTTTACACCGTTGGGAATAGGGATAGGTTTTTTGCCAATCCTGGACATTAAATTTCTCCAATCATTTCAATAATATATGATTTATGACAACTTTAAAATTCTACCAAACTTCACAAATGATTTCGCCGCCAACTTTTCGTGCCCTAGCATCACTATCATCTATAACGCCTTGTGAAGTAGAAATAACTGAAATACCTAAACCACTCATCACCTTAGGGATTTCATTATGCCGAGCATAAACACGTCTTCCAGGTTTACTCGTACGCTTAAGGCCTGTTATAACTTTATTGCCTTTTTGATCATATTTTAGATCAATACGTAGCGTTCCTTGGGGCCCATTGTCTTCGATGATATGATAATCATTGACATAGCCTTCTTTTTTCAAGATTTTTGCAACCTGAACCTTAATCTTGGAAAGAGGCATATCAACGTTTTCGAACTTAACCATCCCTGCATTTCTTATCCTGGTCAGCATATCTGCCAGAGGATCGTTCATTGACATGGAAACTACTCCTTATTGAGTCAATAAATATTGAACTGTCATCTTTGACTTGTTTAGCAACTTAATTACCAACTGGATTTTGTTACTCCAGTTACTTCACCACGATTTGACATTGACCGGAAACATATACGGCATATGCCAAATTTTCTAATAAAAGCTCTTGGCCTTCCACAAATAGGACATCTATTATAGGCTCTAACTTTAAATTTCGGCTTAATTTTACTCTTTGCAATTAATGATTTTTTAGCCACGTTGTTCTCCGCCCATCTTAATTATTTCTTGAATGGCATGCCTAATGACTTCAACAGAAAACGTCCTTCTTCATCTGTTCTAGCACTAGTACCAATAACTATATTCAATCCTTTAATCTTATCAATCTTGTCGTAATCAATCTCTGGGAAAATAATCTGCTCTTTAATTCCCATTGCATAGTTGCCTCTTCGATCAAAAGATTTAGGTGAAACACCCCTAAAGTCACGAACCCTTGGCAATGCGATATGGACTAATTTAGAAAAGAAATCAATCATTTTTTGATCACGCAAAGTAACTCGACACCCAATTGGCATTCCTTCACGTAGTTTAAAAGTAGCAATGGACTTTTTTGCTTTTGTAACGACAGCTTTCTGTCCTGCTATCCTTGTCATTTCATCCACAGCACCATCAATTATTTTTGGGTTCTGAACCGCTTCACCTAGACCCATGTTTAAAACAATTTTAGTTAACTTAGGGGCTTGCATCACGGACGTGTAACCAAACTCTTTCATGAGTTGGGGTACAACTTCCTTTATATATTTTTCTTGCATACTAGCCATTACTTTCTCCTTCTCCTGATCCGCTTATTTTATTTGGAATCAACAGATTCACCACATTTTTTACAAATCCGAACTTTTTCGCCATCATCCAGTATCTTTTTACCAATCCTTGCTGTTTTTGAACATTTTGGACAAATCAGCCTAAGATTTGATAATTGGACAAATGCCTCTTTTTCAATAATTCCGCCCTGTTGATTTGCTTGGCTAGGCTTTGTATGACGTTTAATCACATTAACCTTTTCAACAATTGCTTTATTATTACTCGGGTCTAACCGTAATACTTTGCCAACCCGACCCTTGTCTTTTCCTACCATTACTTCGACTTGGTCGTCTTTTTTCAAACTATTAGCGCACTGCATTTTATTTTGCCTCACAGTCAACTTAAAGAAATATTCAAACTTATTAACTACAGAACCTCAGGAGCAAGAGAGATGATTTTCATAAAGCCTTTGGCACGTAATTCACGAGCTACCGGACCAAAGATACGGGTTCCAACAGGCTCACCTGTTGAACCCAACAAGACGGCTGAATTATCATCAAATTTTACATAAGTGTCTTCAGGTCGCCTAATTTCTTTAGCCGTACGAACAATTACAGCTCGCATAACTTCGCCTTTCTTGACTTTAGAATTTGGTATGGCTTCCTTTACAGTAACTGTAATAATGTCGCCAACACTTGCATAGCGGCGCTTAGAGCCACCCAATACTTTTATGCAGAGCACCTTTTTTGCACCGGAGTTGTCTGCTACTTTTAAAACACTTTCACTCTGTATCATAACTTTACCAACTTATTTGTCTGTCAAATACTTTTAATAAAATAAGGTACTTTCATTTTTTATTAAAAGTATTTCACTTGTTTAATGTTATGCCTGTTGTGACAATCTATGGAATCAATCAGATGGAAGATTTGTTTATAGATATAGGCGATCAATTCTTTAACAAAAAACTTATGCTGCTTTTTCAACAATCTGACGTAAACGCCATCTTTTCTGTTTACTCAAAGGACGGCATTCCTCTATAAGAACTTTATCACCAATTCCGCAACTGTTTTGTGGATCATCTGCCATATACTTTTTATGAAGCCGCAGCATCTTTCCATACAGTTTATGACGAACTAGTCTTTCTGTACGCACTACAATACTGCTTGTCATCTTATCACTGACAACTATACCTTCTAAGATTCTTTTTGCTTTTTTCATATTACTCATTGTCATATCCATTCACGATTATGATTGAACTAGTTACTACTGGTACTAAGTCTTTTTTCACTCAATATGGTTTTAACTCTGGCTATATCTTTCCGGAGTTCTGTTAACTTAGCTGTATTTTCCAATTGTCGGATACCATGTTGAAACTTTAGCTTAAACAAGTCTTCAGCAAGATCACTAGCCTTACTAGCAAGTTCGTTTTCAGTTAATTGACGAATATCTGATATCTTCATATGGTTAATTCCTTGGAAATTACTTTTGTAGCAAATGGCAACTTAGCAGCAGCTAAGGTTAAGGCCTTTTTAGCAAGCTCACTTTCAACTCCAGCTAATTCGTATAAAATTTTACCAGCTCTGACTTTAGCTTCCCACCCCTCAGGGCTTCCTTTTCCTTTACCCATCCTGGTCTCTGCTGGTTTTCTTGTATATGGTTTATCAGGAAAAACCCTGATCCACATTTTACCACCACGTTTAATCTTTCTATTTATTGCAATACGAGCAGCCTCAATCTGTTGAGCGGACAATTTTCCAGATTGAAGTGCTTTTAAGGCATAATCACCAAAGTTTATACTACTGCCACGGTGAGCAGCACCTCGGTTTTTTCCTTTAAATTGTTTACGATGTTTAACTTTACTAGGACTGAGCATTTTCTTATCCTATTGATCTTAAATTTCTTGATTTTTCTCAGATTCTGAAAGAACCTCACCATTAAATATCCAAACCTTAACACCAATGATTCCGTAGGTAGTGTTTGATTCAGCCAGGCCATAATCAATATCAGCCCGTAATGTATGCAGGGGAACCCGGCCTTCTCTATACCATTCTCGCCTAGCCATTTCCGCCCCACCTAACCTTCCAGAACAAGCTATCTTAATACCTTTTGCGCCAAACTTCAAGGCCATATTGACAGCCTTTTTCATTGCTCGGCGAAAAGCGACTCGTCTCTCTAGCTGCATGGCAATATTTTCAGCAACTAACTGAGCGTCCGCTTCAGGTCTTCTAACTTCCTGAATATCAACCACACAAGTTCTGTTAGTCAACTTTTCGAGTTCAGTTTTTAAATTTTCTATCTCAGCGCCTTTCTTACCAATTACTATGCCAGGACGGGCTGTGTGTAGCTTTATCCTAATCTTTTCACCTGTACGGGCAATATTGATCTTTGACAGGCCAGCATGGTAGAGACGTTTCTTTAAAAACTTTCTAAGTTTTTGGTCTTCAAGCAAATATTTTGAATAATCTTTACCTGCATACCAAGTTGACTCCCAGCTCCGAATTATATTCAGGCGCAAACCGATTGGATTAACTTTTTGGCCCAAAACCTTCCTCCATTTTGTAAGTAATTACCCTTAAAAGATAAGATAATATTATTTATTTACTTTCTTATTGTTCGTCTAATACAACTGTTATATGGCTACTACGTTTTAATATCTTGGTTGCTCTACCCATGGCTCTTGGACGAATTCGTTTTAACATTGTACCACCATCGACAAAAATTGTTTTTACATAAAGCGTATCAACATCTATTGCCTCATTCTGGCTTGCGTTAGCTACTGCTGATTCCAAAAGTTTTCGGATGATTCGAGCGCCTTTTTTTGGCATAAACCGTAAAGTGTTAATTGCATTCTCAGCATTCTGCCCACGAACCAAATCAGCAATTAATCTAGCCTTTTGCGGACCTATACGAGTATTTCGTAATTTTGCTTTGGCTTCCATCTGTTCTTACTCCTTGTTTTGCATTGCCGGCAGTCTTAATTATTTGCCTTTCTTGCTTCCAGCATGCCCGTAAAATGTACGGGTTGGTGAATATTCACCAAGTTTTCCACCGACCATGTTCTCAGAAACAAAGACCGGAATAAACTTCTTTCCATTATGTACAGCGAAAGTCAATCCAACCATATCAGGAATAATATCTGAACGCCTTGACCAGGTCTTAATAACTTTTCGCGAGTTTGTCTCTTTTGCGTGCTCTACCTTTTTTAGAAGGTGATCATCAACAAATGGACCTTTTTTAATCGAACGTGCCATCTCAAATCCTCCTATTAAGAACGCTTGGTCACAATGTATTTGTCAGAACTTTTTTTCTTCCTGGTTTTGTATCCCTTAGAAGGAACACCCCAAGGAGAACAAGGATGCCGTCCGCCGGAACTTTTACCTTCACCACCACCCATTGGGTGATCATGTGGATTCATGGCTACGCCACGTACTTTTGGTCTGTTGCCTTTCCAGCGATTCCTACCAGCTTTGCCAAGTTTTTGGGAGTCATGCTCAGAGTTGCCTACCTGACCAATACAAGCCCTGCAATTTCTATTAAATTTTCTCACTTCACCAGAAGGGAGTTTAATTAATACAAAAGTACCTTCTTTAGCCATCAATTGAGCAGAAACTCCAGCACTCCTTACAAGCTGTGCGCCCTTGCCGATTTTCATTTCAACATTATGAATTATACTACCTAGTGGCATGTTTCCCATAGGCATACAGTTTCCGACCTTAATATCAACAGAATCACCAGCTTCAACTATATCTCCAACCTTAATACCAAGAGGTGAGAGAATATATTTTTTTTCGCCATCAGCATATATTATCAAAGCAATATTTGCAGATCTGTTTGGATCATATTCAATGGATGAAACTTTACCTGGGACATTCACCTTGTTACGTTTAAAGTCAATAATCCTATACTTTCTTTTATGCCCGCCACCAATGTGTCTAGCTGTAATTCTTCCATAATTATTTCGGCCACCGGATTTACTTAAAGGCCGAAGCAGACTTTTTTCAGGTCCGTTCTTAGACAATTCTGGGTTGACAATTGAGACTAAGCTACGTCTTCCCGGTGATGTCGGTTTATAGGTTTTTGTTGGCATTTCAAACCCCGATTTTCAAATATTTATTAATGAATAGGTTAGTGTTACACTTTAATTTTCTTAAAAATTTATAACTCTTCAAGAAAATCTAGTTTTTGGCCTTCAGACAAAGTAATTATAGCCTTTTTCCAATCATTGGTATGGCCAAAATGTTTACCTACTCTCTTTTTCTTTCCATGCATGTTCGCAGTACGTACTTTATCAATTTTTATATTGAATAACTGTTCAGCAGCATGCTTAATTTCTAATTTATTTGCTCTAGGGTCTACTTTCAAGACTACTTGATTCTGTGTTTCCTGAAGCAACATACCTTTTTCTGTCAGACATGGTTTTTTTATAACATCAAATATATTTTTCATGACAACAACCTCTTCTCAAGAAGTTCAATGCTGGACTGCATCAATATAAGATGCTTATGGTGCAAAATATCGAAAACATTCAGACCGGCAGAGGGCATAACTTTAAAACCTGGAACATTACGAGATGATCGTTCAAGGTTTTCATTATTATCAGGCAAAATAATCAGTGCATTTGCAATTTCTAATTTATCCATTACAGCCGTAAAATTTTTCGTCTTAATGGAGTCCATCTGAAAATCATCCAGTACAAGAATTTTATTCTCTGCAACACGTGCACTTAACGCCATTTTCAATCCCAATCTTCTTACTTTCTTTGGTAAATTGTAAGAATAATCCCGTGGTTTCGGACCAAATGTTACCCCACCACCACGCCATAATGGAGATCTTCTATTCCCCGCTCTTGCTCGTCCTGTACCTTTTTGTTTATAAGGTTTCACAGAACTTCCTCGAACTTCAACTCTTGTTTTTGTACATGCAGTTCCAGCCCGTCGATTAGCTAGTTGGTTTCTTACTACACCATGTAACAAATGCGGGTTGACCTCAACTGAAAACAAATCATCGTTGAGTTCTACTTCTCCGACTTTTTCATTATTTGTATTATATAAATCCGTTACTGCCATTTTATGGCACCCCCAAATTATGTATCCCAAAAGGTTGTCTTTATTCCCAAGCAAATGCTACATAAACTTACTTAGTATAAATCTGTAATACGCCTTGTTTTGCACCTGGTATAGGACCTTTGACAACCATTACATTATCTTCGGTACGTATATCAATAATTACTACATTCTTCTTGGTTACTCGCTCACTTCCCATGTGACCAGGTAATTTCTTTCCTTTCATAACACGGCTAGGTGTCGCAGAACAACCAATTGATCCAGGAGCTCTATGAAACATGGAACCATGGGTTTTTTTTCCACCACTAAAACCATGTCTTTTCATAACACCCTGAAACCCTTTACCTTTGCTTGTCCCTGAGACATCAACCAAATCACCGACATTAAAAAGATCGTTAATAGCTAATTCTTGTCCGACCTCATACTGAGATGAATCTTCTACCTTAAATTCACTAATATGGTAGAAACCACCTTTATCAGCAGCCTTAAAATGACCGCTTTCAGGTTTGTTTATTCTAGAGCCCTTTTTTTGGGAGAAACCAAGTTGAATAGAATTATATCCTTCTTTCTCAACGGTTTTTTTCTGCAATACCACACAAGGGCCAATCTCAAGAGCTGTAACGCCCAAAGCTTGTCCGTCTTCATTGTCACAACGCGTCATTCCAAGCTTTTTCCCCAATAGTCCTATCGTTTTTGGCATCTT
>PJEL010003024.1_pt1 | contig 14762 bp, 13 predicted proteins | sample 1853271 | NCBI WGS metagenome assembly PJEL01 (sample SAMN08108733, study PRJNA415343) | Invertebrate metagenome, whole genome shotgun sequencing project. | host: Globobulimina | place: Sweden: Gullmar Fjord | collected 2015-08 | reverse complement strand
ATCTATAGCGGGGTTGGTACTTCTCAATCGAATTCCACTTGATTTGTCGGGGATTATGGAAGCATGTCGCTATCCGGATCCTGAGAATCCACTTGCACCATCAAAATTGGAGATTGTTCAGTGGGGGTTTAGCCGCGAAACAATTAACATGTCGTACACAGTGTTGGCGGCATCGATCGGTCTGACACTCTTTAATCTTGCTGCCTACGGGACGGATCAAGACCTAACGCAACGGATGCTCACTTGCAAGACCGCCAAGGCCGGTTCCCGATCAATCTTGGCGGCGATCGTGGCGGGGATTCCGGTGACGATGCTGTTCATGGCGATTGGGCTTCTGCTCTTTGTGTATTACAATCGAAATGATCTGATGGGGTTGGAAACTCAGCCAATCGTGCCGAAAGATAGCCGAAAGATTTTCCTGAAGTTTATCGTTCATGAAATGCCCGCGGGAATGTCGGGGTTGATGATGGCAGGGCTTTTTGCGGCTGGATTATCAAGCTTGAACTCAGCATTGAATGCGATGGCATCTGCATTTACACATGATGTGTACAAGCGAATGCATCCTGAATATGATGAAGAGCAATATCTCAAAGTGGGACGAATGTCGGTGGTTGGCTGGGGCATTTGCTTGGGTGGATTTGCGATTGGCGCAATCTATTGGCAACAATACGCAGAGGTTTCACTGATTGATTTTGCCCTAGGAGTAATGGTCTTTGCATACTCCGGCATGCTGGGCGTGTTTCTGACGGTGATGTTCACACGAACTCGAGGTAGTGAATTGTCCGTCGTTGCTGCATTAGTAGTAGGATTTGTGAGTGTGCTGTTTCTCAAAGGATTCATGTGGAGCGAGGTGCTCACAGTCGTTGGGCTTGATCACTGGAGCGATTTTACCTTTGCCTTTCCTTGGCAGATGTTGATCGCGACATCGTTGGCCTTGGGCGTTTGCATGTTGGGGCGATCTGATCGCGACGGCAACGAGTGTGCAGAGTGAAATGGCAGCAACATCGTCGCCCCCCATCTTTCATCTGATTCCCTGCCCGGCGGAGATTGAGTGGACGGGAGCATGGGTGGATGCAGCGCGGGTCGATGTGCACGCATCTCATCGAGGAGGTTCGGGTGATACGCTTGCAGGCCAGTCCTATGAATTGCAGATTGAGGCAGGCTCACCACCCCGGGTGAAGATCGATGCGGGTGGACAAGCGGGGGAGCGATATGCAATTGCAACGCTTGAGCAGTTGCGAACGCAGTTTGGTGATTCGTTGCCGACTGTGCGAATCAAGGATAAGCCGTCTTTTGTGCATAGAGGATTGATGCTTGATGTCTCACGCGATCGCGTGCCGACAATGAAGTTCTTGTGTGCGCTGGTGGATGCGCTTGCTGCACTAAAGATGAACCACTTGCAACTGTACACCGAGCATACATTTGCCTACGAGGGGCATGAATGTATTTGGGATTCTGCTTCGCCAATGACGCCGACTGAGATTATGGAATTAGATGCGTACTGCGCATTCCGTGGTGTGGAGTTGGCGGCCAATCAGAATTGCTTTGGGCATTTGGAAAGGTGGTTATCACATCCATCATACTCGCATTTGGCGGAGATCGGAGTGGGGGACAAGTGGCGATTCATGGAGTTTGAAAAAAGTGGGCCATTCAGCTTGGACCCTACAAATGAAGCGTCGTTGGTGTTTGTACGTGAGTTGTTAGATCAGCTGTTGCCATGTTTCAATTCATCGTTTGTGAATGTTGGATGTGATGAAACGTTTGATGTTGGGCAAGGGAAATCCAAGGAAGCGGTAGCCGATCAAGGTAAAGGGGAAGTGTACGGCGAATTTGTGCGGCAGATAATGGAACATGTGCAAACGCATGGGAAGCGGCCAATGTATTGGGCAGACATCGCGCTCAATCATCCTGAGGTGTTGAAGAGATTGCCAAAGGATGCAATCGCGTTGGTGTGGGGGTATGAAGCAGATGCCGAATTTGGTAGCTGGTGTGAGCACATTCGTGATACAGGTGTTGATGATGTGTGGGTATGTCCCGGCACGAGTGCATGGCGGTCGATCACGGGGCGCACGACGGAACGCAGGGCGAACATAGCGAAGGCTGCGAAGGAAGGCGTGTCGGCTGGGGCCAACGGATTTCTGTTGACCGAGTGGGGTGATCTGGGGCATCGACAAACGTGGCCGATCACGCTGCACGCCATCGCGGATGGTGCAAATGCCGCGTGGAATGCGATGAACGCGGCGAAGGCAATGGATACACAGGCGATAACGTGGCACGTGTTTGGGGCTTCGGTTAGTGAATCGCACAATATATGCGCATGGCTGGATGCGTTAGGCGATGTGGATTACAACCTGCGTCGCGTGAGTGGGCTGACAGTAGACGATGGATCACCACGCGCGTTGCGGAATGCTAGTGTGTTGTTCAATGCGTTGCACCCGCCGACGGCAATGTTCGCCGAACGTGGCTCAAGTGATGATTGGGATAGCATTGCAGACTGTGTAGCACTACTACGCGATGAGCTCACGGAATGTGTTGACGGTGCGCGGTACATTCCTGCCTTGGAACATACGTTACAGGTCGTCGAATGTGCGGTGGCATTTGCTCGCGCACGACGTGGGTTTGCAACTGATGAATCAGCTCAATCAGTGTCAGCGATGATCGACAAGGTAATCTCCTCGCACGTGAGGTTGTGGAATCGGGATGCTCGACCTGGCGGTTTGACGGAGAGTGTAGCCTACTATCAAAGACTCAAAGATGAAGTGTCAACCTGGTTTCCATCAACGCAAGAGGGCATTCGTGGTGCCGAACAAGACTCGTGAAAACAAGAGCGCGACCCGTACCGTGGCGGGCTGCATGACCGGGACGAGCATGGATGGGCTCGATATTGCGATCGCGGTGATCATGGGGTCGGGGATCGATATGGATGTGCGTTTGGAATATACGCGGTCTTTTGCGTTTACTCCAGAGCTGCATACTGCAGCAGCAGCGATATCGTCGGGAGAATTGTGTACTGCCCAAATGTACACGTCGTTTGCGCACTCGCTCGGTCTGTTTCACGCTCGATGTTTGGCTACATGTGTAGATGACTATGGGCCAATTGATTACATTAGCGTGCATGGGCAGACGGTGTTTCACGAACCACCTTTATCGCATCAGATTATCAATGTGCATCCTATTGCAGAGGCTCTCAACTCTCCGGTGGTGTTCGATTTGCGAGGAGCGGATCTTGCAGCAGGGGGTGAAGGGGCACCGATTTCGCCCTTGGCTGATTACATTTTGCTTCGTCACCCAAACAAATCGCGACTCATTTTGAATCTAGGCGGATTTGTGAATTACACGTGGTTGCCGAGTTCGAGCGATGTGGACGACGTGCAGGGCGGCGATGTATGTGCATGCAATCATCTGCTCAATGCCGTGGCCGTCGAGTTGCTTCATCGCCCGTTTGATGAAGGGGGTGAGGCAGCCTGTCGAGGTGATCGTGTTGAACATATCGTTGATAATTTTTGTGAAGTCTTGATGCAACAGTGGGAGGCCAACCGCTCACTCGGATCAGCGAAAGACCTGGGGTTCTCTCGTCTAGTAACAGAGATGGGTCGAGACTATGATGCGGATTCGATCGCGAGAAGTGCGACAGTGGCGATTGCTCGAGTGTTGAGTGAATGCCTACAAGGGATGCGGCCATCTGGTGTTCTCGTCGCGGGCGGATCAGTGCGCAATCGTACTCTCTTACATGAAATGCAAACAGCATTCGCCCCCATACCGGTCGAGTCATTGGCGACGGTTGGCTACGATCCACAATATCGGGAAGCTCTTATCATGGTGGTATTGGGTACACTTGCTCAAGATCGGAATCCCATCACACTTGCACAGGTGACACACGCTGTTGTAAATGGGGATCGCCCTCTTGCTCCCTGTGCGGGGTGTTGGGTGTACCCACCCTATCCAGATAGGCATATTCCCCATGACGACTGACTCTTCCATCGCTCATGAGCATCCCGACATTCCGCCGGACCGATCGCATATTCATACCGAAGCGCGTCATCCAAAGTCGATGGATTTGCACACCTGTTCGATTGCGGAATGTGTGCAACGTATAGTGGCAGAAGATCAATCCGTTGCGCTCGCAGTTGAGGAGGCGGGGCCATCCGTTACCGCGTTCTTAGAACAAGTGCATCCACGATTTAACGAACAGGGTGGGCGGCTGATCTACATCGGAGCAGGCACTTCCGGCCGACTGGGTGTGCTTGATGCGTCCGAAGCTCCTCCGACGTTTCAGATTGAGCCGGGGCGCATTGTGGGCATCATTGCAGGGGGAGATACATCGTTACGCGTTTCAAGTGAGGGGAAAGAGGACGATCGCAATGGCGCGCGAAAGGCGCTCGATGAACTTGGATTGACGAACGCAGATTCGGTACTTGGCATCGCAGCGGGTGGCACCACTCCGTATGTGCAAGGTGCTTTAGAGTATGCGAAGACAACCCAAGGGAGTCTCACCGGGTTGCTCGCGTGCACTGCCATTGACCCGATGCCGACTTATATTGACTGTCCGATTCTCATCAAGACAGGCCCGGAGTTACTCACGGGGTCCACGCGCATGAAAGCGGGCACTGCTACCAAGATGGTGTTGAATATCATTTCGACCACTTTGATGATACAGGCCGGCCGAGTGTACGAGAATTTGATGGTGGACATGCGGGCAAGCAATGACAAGTTGCAAGACCGCGCTGCCCGGATCATTGTAATGCTCAATCCTGATCTTGATCGACAAGGCGCATTTGATCTTCTTAATCGCGCAGATGGCCAAGTCAAAGTCGCGCTCATTATGCAGCATTGCAGCTTGGCTACTCCCGACGAAGCGATACAGCTCCTCAAGCAGCACGCCGGGCGATTAGATCAGGTGTTGCGATGACAAGCCACTCCGAGATCGACTGCTCTTCTTTCGGCTGAACTCCCTTGATCTGGGCCGAATCTTCCTCAATGTTGATTGAATCGTCTGGGATGGGTTGATCGCTGAGCCGATAATGCTGATAAGAGGCGATGGGATTTTCGTTTTGAGCCCTCAGATTTTATGCCCTTTGAAAGAGCACCGATTGCCATCTATAGAGGAATTGGACAATGTCACCGCAAGCAATGACAGACGATCAGGTGGCGAATGAATCGGAGCTTTCAAGCGGAGATGATATGGCAAATGCGATCGGCGATACGATGAACACCACACCTTCAGAGCCAACCTCAGATAAAGCCAAACTGCCTAAAGGCGGAGTGCCTTCGGGAGCGTCCGGAGCTGTTTATGACGTCGCGATTATTGGTGCGGGGATTGTGGGTTTGGCCACAGCGCTCGCGCTGACCAAACGGGAGCGTCCGCCTCGGATTATCGTGCTCGAGGCAGAAGATCGCGTGGCAGCTCATCAGACGGGGAACAACTCAGGCGTGATTCACTCTGGTTTGTATTACAAGCCGGGCAGTTTGAAAGCCAAGAATTGTGCAGATGGCCGAGATGCAATGTACCAGTTCTGCGAAGAGCATGGGATTAATCACGACAAATGTGGCAAAGTTGTGGTGGCATTGGATGATGCAGAAATCGAACGTCTGAATGTACTTGAAGAGCGCGGCAAAGCAAACGGCCTAGCCGGTATGCGGCGAATCGGTCCGGAGGAATTGAAAGAGCTCGAACCTCATGTTGCAGGCATTGCGGCGCTCCATATTCCGGAGACCGGGATCGTCGACTACAAGGAAGTCTCACAGGTGTATCGTCGGTTGATCGAAGCAGCAGGCGGAGTGGTCCGTACGGATGCGACGGTCAAAGCTTGCCATAGACGATCCAATGAGATGATTCTCGAAACGACGATAGGGCCGATCAAAGCGGATCACTTGATAAATTGTGGTGGCTTACAGTCTGATCGTGTTGCGCGGATGTGTGGCATGGATCCGGGCTTGCAGATCGTTCCCTTCCGGGGCGAGTACTACGAACTCGTGCCTGATCGCCAGCATCTGGTGAAAAATTTGATCTACCCGGTGCCTGATCCACGATTCCCGTTCTTGGGTGTGCATTTTACGCGCATGGTGGGCGGTGGAATCGAATGTGGGCCAAACGCAGTGCTCGCATTCAAACGCGAAGGATACAGCTGGAGCGATTTCAGCCTCCGAGATGTCTTTGAAATGTTCACGTTTCCAGGGTTTGCGCATATGGCCGCCAAGTTCTGGAAGACAGGGTTCGGCGAGATGCATCGATCGATCAGCAAGGCAGCATTCGTGAAAGCGCTGCAGCGGCTCATGCCCGAATTGCAAGAGTCTGATGTTCACCCTGCAGGGGCAGGGGTCCGAGCGCAGGCAGTGGAGCGGGATGGATCGCTCGTGGATGATTTCCGAATTGTCGAGGATGATCGGATGGTGCATGTCCTGAACGCGCCATCACCTGCAGCGACCGCTTCGCTAGCAATTGGTGAGAAGATTGCCGATCTCGCGGTCCGCGATTTTCATTTGAAGTAGCGAGTCGGTTATTCGGTCCAACCTATTTGCCTGATTCCATGGCCTGAAATCGTCAAAAATTGAAACCAGAACGCGCTTTCCGCCGACGATAAAAAGTGGCGGCCGTGCATGTGGTACGAACCGCTCAACGAACTCGATCTTCGACTATGGGAACTGGAGCGATGAGTACCAATCTCCGCAGTGAATCTGAATATTATCGAATTGCTTTGGCCATGGATCTGATGAATACCACGGACGTGGTGGGCTGGGCGGACGATTTGATGCGAACGCTTGAAGATCAGGCTCCGGATGAGATCATTGATGTGGCGATGGCTGCGGAGGCGGATCGGGTCGACCTGATCAACCTGCTCAACTCCATACCGGGCGAGGACGAGGAGTCAGACGAGGATCACGATGAAGCAGCCCACCGCGCATTAGCCTTGTTACAAGAGCAGATTGTGGCTGGTGGGATCGAGTTCGAGGAGTTGGCGGCCAAGCTCAACACGTATTGCGAATATGCAGACCTCGATGATGGCGAATACGATGATGTCATGGAATTGTCCGACTCGATCGCGCTTGCAGAACAAGGGCTGGGCGAGACAATCGAATCCGTCGAAAAGGATGTGCAGCGGTATTTGGGCAGAGTTGCCAAATGCGGATGAGTGAATTCGACTTTTCCTAGGCCGACTATTCAACAAAAACTGTCAGACCCTCCTCATCCCTCATACCCTAGGGGGATATGTGTGCAAGCAATTTTCAATCTAAGCAGAACGAAATATCAGTAGGTTCGCCTATTTGGTCTATCGCCCACGAGAGGTCGATTGCAATCGGTCTGAACGATCCGCCAACGATCATGGCGATTGTGAATGTCACACCCGATTCGTTTTCGGATGGGGGATTGCACGATACAACCGCCAAGGCCGTCGACTTTGCGTTGCAATGTCTGGCAGACGGGGCAACGATCCTTGACATCGGCGGGGAAAGTACACGCCCCGGTGCCAAACGCATCGAGCCAAACGAGCAGATTGATCGCGTGTTGCCAGTTATAGAGGGAATTCTACAAGGCAAGACCGCAGCAATCATTAGCGTGGATACTACTCGGAGTGAAGTCGCTGCGGCGGGACTGCAAGCGGGCGCCCACATTGTAAATGATGTGTCGGCTGGCTTGGAAGACGAAGCGATGTTTGAAGTGGTGCAAGCAAATCACGCGGGGTTGGTATTAATGCATCGCCTGCATCGTCCAAACGAGGATGTACTGAGCAACCAGTATGGAGTGAGTTCGTCAGCGCCCAAAAGGCCGGAATATCCGGGTGGGGTGGTTGGTTTTGTAGGGCGATTTCTGAAGGATCGAGCAGAGTGTGCGATTGAAGCCGGAATATCGTGGAATCAGGTCGCCATTGATCCGGGGCTTGGATTTGGGAAGACGGTGGATCAGAATTTCGAACTTATTCGTTCGTACTCGCGTATACAACGGGCTGCTTGCAGTTTGCCAGTCCTCTCAGCGTGTAGTCGCAAGAGCTTTATTGGGGCGATTTCGCGGGTCGACACGCCCGCTGATCGGCAGGCGGGGACGGTGGCGGTGTCTTTGGCCCATTGGGCGGATGGTGTGAGGCTGTTTCGTGTCCACGATGTCGCCATGCATCACCAAGCTTTTGCGATCGCGGCACGATGCGGAGATAGGTAGAATTTACGGTGAATTCAAGTCTCAGCAGCAACGAATGACCCGTACGAAGCTGAGAAATACGAAGAGAGTGCGAATACGATAGGCTGTCCAATCGGTGGCCAGCTTTGCTCGATGAGCACGTTGGCTTGAAGCCTGTGGCATCACGTGTTTCCGTTGGATGAAGGATGCATTTACAAGTATTCGTGTAGGGTAGCCGGTGTGTCGTTGCAGATGGCGATTCATAACGAGTTGCGAAGGCGCACCAACCAAATAGAGATGAGGCAGTTGTTTGACCACGCTCCCTCGTCATTCGATGTTCACAGACAGTATTAACAAAACAAAATAGAATCGGCTCGAAAGAGTGCCTGGAAAGGATGCCAAACCAATGGCCAGTGAAGCAGTTGTTGAATTTACCGATGCGAATTTTCAAAATGAGGTCCTCGATAGTGACGTCCCCGTCCTCGTCGATTTTTGGGCAGAATGGTGCCAGCCTTGCAAGATGCTTGGCCCCACCATTGACAAGCTCGCCGATGACTATGGCGGAACCGTCAAGATTGGCAAGATGGACACCGACGGCAATCGCGAGACTGCAGTCAAATACAATATTTCCGCGATCCCGTCCGTCTTGATTTTCAAAGGCGGCGAAGTGCAAGCACAGATTGTTGGCATGAAGGGTGAAGGCGATTACAAAGCTGCGATCGACAAGGCCATGGGTTGATCGTTTCAAGGTATTGAATTTGGCTACGATGGAATCAAAAAAAAGCCGCCCTGCAGCATGATGTTGCAGGGCGGCGATTTGTTTTTGGTTGGGTTCTATCCTCGCGTCAGTGTGATTTAGTCACGGGACATGAAGAGTCGCAGCACATACCAGAAGAGAAGTGCGACAGAAGTGAACAACTCTAGTGATGCAGAGACATATCGATCTTCGGGATAATGATGCAGGACGTTGGATGTGTCGTACAGGATCGCGCCGCCGGCAACGATGATCATGAATACGATAAACACAAGGCCGAGGTTGAATCCCATTAAAGCGGACGCGATGATGAGCCCGACCGCACAAATACTTGCGAAGATTAGGATCCCTCGCAGGAATGAAAAATCCTTTTTGGTGATGAAGACAATTGCGGTAAGGATGGCGGTCGCAACGAGGGTGGTGACAGCGGCGGGGACGATGACATTAGGTTGTCCCAATTCGTCTGCTTTCCAGATAGCGAGAGCAAGCAGTGGGGCAAAGATGATGGATTCTGCGAGCACCATTCCGCCGAGCGCTGCATATTGAGCGGGCATGCTTTTGGCTTTGGCGGCCACACTCGACGCCAGCCAATTCACCACGACGAATCCACCGAGCAAGATTAAGAAACCATTGCCGGCGAACATCGAAAGCATTTTGGTGGACCACCCCATTTGCCAGAAGATGGCTTCGATGACGGTAAAGAAGATGATCGCGCCGGCCAAATGGAGATAGGTTTTGGTCAGGAAGGTGGCACGAGCATCGGCACCCGCGTCCCACACTGCACGTGGGCCGCCATAGTCCTGTCTGACTGCATCTTGAGGCATCTTCGCTGGATGATTCATACTCATAAGATTTTCAACTCCAAAAGAAGGATGGGAATAATCGTAAATCGGTCAAATCGTCTGTTCGTGCTCACATTCGCATCAACATGATCATGGATTGGTGATGGGAATAAGGCGTTTGAAAGCGAGAAACTGAGCACCAACAAGCGGATTCACGAATGATAGGCGGACTATCCGCTTGTGGTTTCAGGGTAACATCGCGCGAATGACGAGCACTCCAGTTGCATTATTACTCGGGGCGCATGAAGGGGAAGGGGATGACGTCGCGGATGGAGCGGTTGCCGGTTAGGAGCATGATGATGCGGTCAATACCTAACCCCAGTCCGCCGGCGGGCGGCATGCCTACCTTCAACGCATTCACAAAATCCTCATCCATCGCGCGGAACGTCGTTTCCTCATCATCCATGCCAGCCAATTGTTCTGAGAATTTCTCAGCTTGGATCGCAGGGTCATTCAACTCGGTGTACGCAGGTCCAATCTCCATTTCGCCGATGAACAGATCCCATCGTTCGCACAATTCGGGCTTGTCAGCGCGAGGGCGAGTCAGGGGAGATATCGCGCTCGGGTAGTCGATCACGAACGTTGGCTGCATGAGGCCTTCCTCAGCAGTCTCTTCAAACAACGCATTGACGACGAGCCAATCATCAAGACTGGGTACATCTTTGACACCAATGTTCTTTGCTTTTGTTCGCACTTTATCAATATCGAAAATGCTGAAACCATTCGCTTCTTCGAAGAGCTCTGCATACGTCACGCGGCGGAACGGTTGGCTGTAATCGATTGCATGGTCGGACCATTCGATTACACCGCTCGGGTCCATCATCACCGCCAAATGGCGGATGAGGTTCTCCGTCAAATCCAACATGGTTTCGTAATTACCAAATGCTTCATACACTTCCATAGAGGTGAATTCAGGGTTGTGGCTGCGGTCGACGCCTTCATTGCGGAAGTTGCGGCCGATCTCATACACTTTGTGCATGCCACCCACCATCAATCGCTTGAGATGCAATTCGGTTGCGATGCGCATCGTGAGTGGTATGTCAAGTGCGTTCAAGTGCGTATGGAATGGGCGAGCAGCAGCGCCGCCCGCTTGGGTTTGCAGGATGGGCGTTTCGAGTTCGAGAAAACCACGGTCTTCCATGAAACGGCGGATCTCACTGATGATCTTGGCTCGCGCGGCAAACGTTTCACACACTTCAGGATTGGCGTACATGTCAATGTACCGACGGCGGTATCGCAATTCAAGATCCTGCAAGCCCGCCCATTTTTCAGGGGGCATGGATAATGTCTTGCATTGCATTTGCACGCTGCTTGCCCAAATGGTGATCTCACCCGTACGGGTTTGCATCACCGGGCCTTCCACGCTGAGAATATCGCCGAGATCCGCCATTTTGGAAATCTGGGAGGATAATTCTTCTTTAACGTCTTTGCGTGATACTGCGATTTGGATATCGCCGGTCATGTCACGCAATTTCAGCCATTGCAATTTGCCGTTGTCGCGGTGAAGCATGATGCGGCCGGCCACTTTGACGATGGCGCGGTTCTCACCCTCTGCACCTTCGACGTATTGATCGCGGGCATCGGCGATCCGCATGATGCCATCTGTCCGTTGGCCGTAAGGATTAACGCCGAGCTCATCGCGCAATTTCTCCAACTTCGCCTGACGATCAGCTAAGAGCTTCTCAGCGTACGATTCATCATGCTCTTCGGACGATTCGACATCCGGGGTAGCGGGGCGTGTTTCAGCTGGCGGTTGCTGGGTCATGGTTCCAATTCATCCATTCAAAATAGCGGTTAACGGGAGGCATCCATCGTAGGAAATAATAGGGGGACGGTCCTGCAATCGATATCCCTTAATCGGTGAATCTGGTGATCTGTGGCCAAGGGTTAGGCAATGTCATCAAGCAGAGACTGGACCGCCGACTCGAATTGTTGGGTCAATTCACGCGGTTTGAGCTTGGTTCGCGACTCTTTCCCGGATGGAATCACCGTGGGGTTGCCAAACGAGACCACCGCTCGGCGTTTGGCGCGGATGCTGGCGGTCCGATGCCCCAACACATCTTCCTCAAATTTATCGAGAGTCTCAGCAATCCGTTCAATCGGTGCATCTTCATGCAGATAGTCGCCGGGATAGCTGAACAACTGCACCACGAGAAACACATCGTCCAGATCACGAGCAATCTGCTCACGCACCTGGTTGTCATCATTGGCGGCATCACCGTCTTCGATGGCCTCGATCTTACCGATGCAAGCAGCACGTATTTCTTTGACCCGTTCCGGAGTCGTTCGATCCAGACCGTTGGCGGTGTCTGGTGATTTCAATTCATACCGATCTTCCAATTGGCGCAGGATGTGATCCGCCAATCGGTCGATTCGATAAGCGAGCGACTCATCCGTCGACTGGGCTTGGCCAAGGTATTCAATTTCCTTTAAGGCAATCAGCCCATGGGCGAGTCGGTAGACACGGGTGCGAAGATCAGCGTTCCGGTCAGGTCTCCACAAGATGCGTTCCTCCAACTCATCCATGAGTGGTAGTAATGACGGGGTTGGATCTTCGACATATCTGTATTTGATGGCGCACGGAATGCAAGCGATATCGCGATCTGCTTTCTTAGCCGCCAAGATAGCCATAGCTGCTGCCCCTTCTCGAAATGGAGTAACGCGATCGTTCTGGTGGTACACTTCACCTTCGGGAAAGACGACGAGCGGGTGTTTACGAGACTGCAAGATATGCACCGCCGTTTTGAATGCTTCACGATCGACACCTTCGCGGTCAATGCTGAAGCAACCATGCTTTTGAAGTATCCATTGGCCGAACCAACTCAAGACATCAAACACTTGCCATGCGCTCATGTAATAAAATGGGTATCCGCAGTCATCGCCCGCGGCGTTCATGCAATAGGCGTCAGCGTGGCCGGGATGGTTGGGGGTGATGAGGACGCCTTGGTTGCTCGCAACAGCATCAGCCACCATGGATGCATTGTTTACTTCGACGTTCACCAGCTGATGTTTCAACAACTGCTCACGCACTCTGTAGGAACGACCAAGTTTCACCAAGAGGGGCGAGAGTTTGGCATTCCAGCGACGGGGGCGAGGTTTGAGAGCGTAGCGATTCACAGCCTCACCATAGGCTGCTTGCACAATTTGGTACACTCATTCAATGCCTAGGTAACGAATCCTGAAAAGATAGAAAGCCGCACAGCCCCAGTTGATGGAGCTGCACGGCAGGAGTGAACATAGATGTCAGGATCAAACCGTCAGGCGAAGGCATTAATCTTCCTGCGCAACGACAACTACGCCTGCGGATGTGCACGTCCAGAAGATATGTGAGCCGGAGGGTGTGACGGCGATATCGGTTGGTTCGGGGTCACCATCATTGACGAGATCAAGAGATTGATCATTTAGATCGTAGCGCCAGACTTTATTTTTGCCCCCATCTTTGCCGGAAACTCCCGGAGTGGGCACTTCGGTAAAGTACAAGTGCCCAACTTTGTCAATGGCGAGGCCGACCGGTGCGTTCAAGCCATCAAGCAAATGGGTCTTTGTTCCATCAGGCGCCATGCGCAGAATGACGCCAGCAGTTTTGCAAGTCCAGTAAAGCGATCCATCGTCTGCATACACGATATCAGTGGGTGCAGGCTCGCCGTTGGTCAACTCCATCAGAGTGTCACCATCGTAAGCCATGACCGTGTTCATCTTGCTAGGTGTGCCGGGATCTCCAATTTCAGTGAAGATAATGTAGGGGCCCGCGGTGGTTATCCCCGATGGGTGATTGAGTCCTTCAAGGTACAGCTCTTTGTTGCCCATGTTATCCCGGCGGAAGATGACACCGGCGGTATTGCAAGTCCAGTACAAGTTCTCCCGTTGGCGATCGAGCGCGATGTTTAGAGGAAGGGGTTCTCCAAACGACAACTCTTTCATGTCACCGGTTGCAACATCTAATAGCGATACTCGATTCATTCCGCCGTCATCTCCGAATACGCCCGGCGTGGGGATTTCTGAAATGGCGACCCATGATCCGCGCCCGGTGTATGCGATTGCAGTTGGTGATTCGAGATCAGTTACCGCGACTTTGGCCGTAAAATCAGTTGCCAAACACGTTGCAGCAGTACTGCCAGCGGCCAAGGCAATAGCCAATGTGGTGAGGGCGTACCGATTCCATTGATGCTTCATCTGATGCATGATTCATTCCTTTTCTAGAGTGGTTTCTCAAACAAACAATGTGCGCAGTGCAGCATTAATCAAGTTGACTGCGCTTTTCTCACTTGACAGATTGGATCACGGAGATCAGGAACGCGCCTGATCAACAGGTGAACTCGCAGGATTGGTCGAATCGGGTTGTGAATTGTCACAATGAATGTGCAACAATTGAAGAAAAAGAACTGTTTGGTTGTCCCTAGTCGTTTGCTGCGGTTTGTTGCAACTCTGCGCGAATGCGCTCGCGTGCTCTGGTGGACAGGTGAAATGCAAGTCGACTGTTGTCTGATCGATCAGTGTCAGCCTCGTCGAAACCCTGATGCAGTTCTTGGCGCAGGCTCTTCATCTGTCGGCGAAATCGTCGACTTGTTTTGCAGGCCAATAGATGTCCAACCAATGCAAATCGCTCGACAAATGTCAGTTTGCGCTCCATCGAGTCGGACATCAGGCGGGTCGCCTTATCACAACTGATCGCAAACATGAAATTGAGCGCGTCTAGAAAACGATGCATAAATGTGAGGTGGTTCCTAATCATTAATGTGATGCACATCCGCTGCGCCCGGGTGTTTCGTCGGGGGCAAACCAGTTGAGCTCCATGCACTTGCGCAGGAGCATTCGAGCGCGGTAGAGCATGGTGCTGAGGTTAGTCTCTGTAATGTCCAGAATCTCACAAATGTCTTGTGTTTCGAGGCCATTCATCTCTCGCAGACAAAAAGCGTCAGCCAAAGTGGGTGAGATTTTACGGGAGCATTCGAAGAAAATTCGCCAAAAGTCCTCTTTGTCTGATGCGGATTTCGGAAGGTGGTGGTCGGTGGAAACATCGACTTTCCAAAATCCTTTGTCGTTGAACATATCTGCA
>PJEL010003023.1_pt1 | contig 14765 bp, 12 predicted proteins | sample 1853271 | NCBI WGS metagenome assembly PJEL01 (sample SAMN08108733, study PRJNA415343) | Invertebrate metagenome, whole genome shotgun sequencing project. | host: Globobulimina | place: Sweden: Gullmar Fjord | collected 2015-08 | reverse complement strand
GGGACTTAAAATTTCAGATCAACAGCTCAATCAGGTAAATCTTATTAGGGATGATTTTCATCCAGAATGGAACTATTCTATTGTTAACAAAAAGAATTAAATCAATAGTTTATTTTTGCGCAATCCCTTACAGGAGAAAATAAGCGAATTAATCCCAGAAGATCAGAAGCTTGAAATAACAACCTTATCTGAAAATGCGCTGTATTATTTCGAGAGGGAAGAACTAAAACATAAATTAGTCTTAATCGAAGATCTAGATTTCGCAAATGATGATAAGGTTTCTTATGCTATGAGGGAACTTATGAGCAAGAAAAGAATTAGCAAAATCATTCCGATAAAAGATGCAAAAGGAAATCTCAAAACAATAACTCTTCAAGTAGAAGGTCCCATATCACTTACTGGTACTACAACAAAAGAAAAGATCTATGAAGACAGTTCTAATAGGTCTATTCTTATTTATTTGGATAATAGCAATGCTCAGAAAGAAGCCATAATGACCTACCAGAGAAAATCTAGTTCTGGCAAGATAAATAAATTCGAAGAGGATGAGGTAAAAGAGTTTTTTAAGGATGTACAGTCAATTTTAAAGCCAATTAGGGTTATAAATCCATATGCAGAAAAACTTATTATCCCAGAAAAAGTCTTTAAGTCATTAAGGACAAATACTCATTATTTGAATTTTATAGAGATAGTCACGTTTTATAAGCAGTATCAAAGGGAGAGAAAAGTGAATTTAGAAACTGGTGAGGAGTATATAGAAACGACTCTGGAGGATATAAAAGAGGCTAATGAGCTTATAAAAGACGTTTTACTGGCTAAAAGTGATGAACTGACTAATGCGAGCAGGAATTTTTTGGAGATGTTAAAAAGTTATTTATCGAGTATTGGCAAAGATACTTTTTATAGTAAGGGATTGTGCAAAAATAAATTGTCTGTTCAGTACCTATTGTTAACAGGTATTGCTATAAAAACAATGATTTTATAAATACCAAAAACAAGTTATTTGTACACATTTCCTTAGCATAAACTGACCATGCATATTACCCCTAGGAATTATATAATAGACCTTCTGCAAAAGTAAAAAAGTTGTACTTTAGAGATATCTTCTAAATTTTAAATGATTCCCTAGATATCAACTACCTTAAGATCGTCTCGTCACGAGCTTTATATGAAGCCGTATTGCCAATTTTTTTAAAAATATTTTGTGCAAAATCATGAATACTTTTGTAGATGGCCTAATAGCTATATGACTAATTTATTAACTCGAGTTACGCAAAAGGTTTGAAAGATGCTCAAAATAAATGATTTTTGGACATACTAAAATCATCTTTTAATTTATGAAAAAATACAAAATTGTAGTCATTTATAATTCAATACAGCTTGTGCGATAAATATAATTACAAAAAAGTTAAATGCTGGCCTGTGCCAATTAGGTTAATAATTTGGAATTTATAAAACATTAATTACATTTATTATGGTTCTTTTAAACTATATCTAAAATTATGATTATAAATACGTTATTAAAACATAAAATTAAAATAGCCTTATTTGTTCTATATGCGATAATACTACTTAGCTATAAAGCAAAAGCTGATAATAATTTGGCAACATCTATCGCCAATAAATATTTAAAGTCTTTTTCCATTGAAAAAAGTGTGGCGGATCTGAAGATAGAAATGTTAATAGAAAAAAATCTCCATTGTTGTAAAAGAACTATTGTCCTAGATGAAAGAATCAAAAGAGAAGTGGCTTTATCTAGGCTTATGGGGTATACTTTACAGCATGATAAACTACAAAAAAGCATGGAGGGGATTCTAAATAAATTTGCTTGGGATGATTTAAAGCTTTTTTATGGAACTACGAGCTCCCCTAGCTATAATTTGCTTTCTAGAATTAATAAGACCATTACACACCTTGGAGAAGGAGTGTTAGCGATTATGCTTGTTACCCCTGTTTCTAATATCGAAATTATCGAAGAAAGACAAAATATTATAAAAACATTAATAAGCCATGAAAAAGAGATGCAAGAATTAAGAAATAGTTTTACGAAATACAAAAAATCTGAGGAAAGCATATTTTCCTTTTGGACAGAAACAGAGCCTTTATATACCAAAGAATACTCTGAATACATAAGTAAAAAGTTTTATTACAAGAATAGCAAAACAAATAAATCTGTGGCGTCATTACAGCTAAATAAACTATTTTTTCGCGATTTTTGGGATATTTTTTCTGGCCCCTTATCTCCTATAGAATATCTTGGCCTTGGTAGCTTTGCTATTTATTTACTCTCCCCAAAAGTTCATCGTAAACAGAGTTTAAAAGGGTTCCAAAACATTATTGCTCCAATTTTTTATCCATTTTGGAATATATATCATTTCAGTGTAACGCTGGCAGATCATAGAAATAGAAAGGGAAAGGGAAATCAACTTATTAAAGCAGGATTTTGGGACTATGCCATTCCATCTTTAATAACAGCATATTGGGTGTGGTCTTGTTATAGTTCATACAATAAATATGATGAATATTCTAAAGTTTTAAAAAATCTTGCTTTGCGATTAGCGGATTTGCAAAATTTTCTAAAATCTGCTCAGCAAATAAGTGCTGTTATAGAAAAATCTCCAAAATTAGAAAAAATATATGGAAATAAAATTACAGAATTAAGAAAATTAATTACTTACGACAAAACAAATCCCAAATCGGAATTGGGCAGATTAGTACATTATTTGAAAACACTACCTTTAAATTCATGGTCTTATTTTTTTAATAATGCAGGAAAATTATTGGCTTCATATAAACTTTTTATAGAGTATAAAAATGAATTTAGAAATGCTTTTTATGATTTTGGACAATTGGATGCTTTCCTTTCTTTTGCTACTCTTATCAATGAATCTGTAGAATATAATCCTAAAAACAAGTATGTTTATGTGAAATTTTTAGATAGAAAAATTAAACCCAAGCCATACATAAAAATTAAAGGTATGTGGACTCCATTTTTAGATGCTAAAATTGCCATACCTAATGACCTAGAGATGAGTGCAGATACTGGTGGTGTACGAACGATGATCCTTACAGGTCCTAACGCAGGTGGCAAATCTACTTTTATAACAGGTATCACAACATCGGTTTTATTAGCACACGTGGTTGGAATAGCGCCGGTAAAAGAAATGTGTCTTACACCATTTAACAAGATAAACACTTACATAGAAATTTTAGATGATATCGCGGCAGGCAAATCACTTTTTATGGCAGAAGTCGATAGAGCCCAATATCATATAAAAACCCTACAAAATCTTAAAAAAGATGAATTCAGCTTTTCTATTTTTGATGAACCTTTTAGTGGAACAAACCCCTTGGAAGGAGGAGCCGCTGAATACAGTATTTTAGAATCTATAGGGAAATATTCCAATGCTTTAAATATTGTTGCTACTCATTATCCAATAGTAATGTTGCTAGAGAAAAATGCTAAATCAGAAGGATTTAAAAACTATAAAGTATTTATAAAGCCCTCAACCAATGAAAAAGGTAAAAGAAAAATAAATTATACATATAAGATTATTAAGGGAAAATCAAATCAAGCTATCGCTATAGACATTTTAGAAGCAGAAGGGTATGATACAAAGATGCTTAGAAGAGCCCGGGATATTATTACAAATCCAGATAAATATAAATCTTCATTCTAAATCATAAATATCTTAGAGCTATCTTATCACCTGGCAATCTATCTATAAGGTTTTTCAATTCTAAATTTGCAATTAGCGAAAACAGTTCTATTATCTCCATTTTTACCATTGCGGCTAAATTATACGTATTTACGCCCTTGGCACCGAGGGTATCCAAGCTATTTACAACTATTTTTTCTGCTTCATTTAAACTATCTAAAACAGACTTTAAGACATACTTTTTATTACAGCTGGGCTTGTTCATTATATCCCAATTCATAAGCGTTATTATATCTTCTGCACTAGAAATTATATGTGCCTTATGAGAGGATATGAGTTTATTACAACCTTCAGATTTACTTTTTCCAATATCTCCTGGTAAGGCAAAAACCTCTCTATTATATTCATTTGCATATTCTGCAGTTATTAAGGCTCCACTCTTTTTACCTGCTTCTATCACTATTGTTGCATCAGAAATACCTGCTATTATTCTATTTCTAGCTGGAAAATAATACCTTTCTTTATATACATAAGGGGGATACTCACTAATTAGACACCCGTTTTTTATTATATCATTTGATAAAAGTGTGTGATTTATGGGATAAATTTCTGCAATAGAGCATGGTAAAATCCCTACAGTTTTTAAACCATTTGCTAATGCTTCTTTGTGGGCATAAAAGTCTATACCTCTTGCCAAACCACTAACAACTACAATATTATAGATTTTTAATCTGTCAATTATAGACTTTAAAGAACGAAACCCATACTCAGAAGCTTGCCTAGTACCAACAATACTAATCATCCTAGAATGATTAAAATCTAAAGATCCCCTCATGTATAGTATCGCAGGCGGATTACAGGTATTCCGCAATTTTTCAGGGTATGTTTTATTTAAATACGTTATAATTTTTGTGTTCGCTTTATTGCAATATTCTACAAGCTTATAAGCCTGTTCGAGAATATTTAATGAGGCAATTTCCTTAGCTAAACTAAAGCTTACACCTGATATTTTACATAAATCACGAGGTTTTACGGAAAATATCTCTTTAGAGGAACCGTAACTTTCTATTAATTTTTTATATGTTTTGCCACCAATACCTTTTATTAGTCCCAGGCCTATGTCATATATATTACTTTCATTTTTGTACAATTTTCCAATTTTATTATTTTGAGATTTCTCAGGAAACAACGGAAGTTGTTGTAATTTTATTGCTACATTCATCAGATATTAAATTATTGTTAATATTTACAAGTAAGATTCCTTCTATTTTAATAATTTATATAAATTAGATCAAATATTTTATTAATATTACTATAGTATATGTTGATTTTTAAGATGAATCAAGCTGAATTATATAATTTTATCTTATGCTTTATATTTTATATAGATTATTCTTTTGTCTTGTCTTGTATATACTGAATGCATTTATCTATTGTTTTAATATACTTTTTGACTAAATCTTTGGTAGGTTTGTTCAATGTAATAGTAGTTTCTAATGGCTTTTGCATTGTTTTACAATCATATTTTGTTATATCAGTTTTATTTATTACAGATTTAGATTTTAAATCGTGTAATTGTTCTAGCAATGTATTATTTTTTGTTTTGATATCATTAATAATTTTATTTTTATTTAGAATTTCTACAAGAAGGTTATCTATGATATCGAGTAAACTCGATGTATTTAGCTCTATTTTCTTTATTACTTCATCCATCTAATTTTCAAAAGTCAACTCGCATTACGCGAGTCTTGTTAGACAGGCATCATTGCAACCCGATAATCGTTGGTTTTAATATTTAAGAAGCTTTTTACACAAGTCCTGAAATCCTTTTCCCTCAAAAATGTAGCAAAAGTTAGTAAAACAGTATCAAAAACAACGAAATTTATCTCCATCTTAGTTAGATATAGTAAATATTATTTTATGATATAAATATATTCAGAAGGTTTTTTAAAAAAATACTTTTCTCTAGCAATTTTCTCTAAAGTTTTTTTATCATTCATAATAGCATTTTTATATCTCTCCAATATTTCTATCTCTTTGATGTAGTATTTCTCATTAGCCTGCATTTTGCGATAATCTATAGATAATTTACATAAAGTTATAAAATCGGCAGAATCAAAAAATGTGAGCCACACGATATACACGAAAATAGAAATGACAAAAAATTTTTTAGATGTTTTAGCAGGTATTATACCAATATTTGTATTGTGGTATTTCATAAAACTACCTAGGAATTAAAGAAACTTTATATGGAAAAGATATAGAAGTATTAGAATTTTTAGTGGTTTGTAATTTAATATATCCTCCATTTTGCCATTTTTTTACAAATCTATCATAATAAACATTTAATGGATTTCCTGGTTGCCCTCCTGGATATATGAATAGCCCTGTAATTTTATCTTTTGCAAGCTCACAGATAAATCTTGCAGAAACGCCTGTCCCTGGCTCATTAGAATTTAAAACATCTTTGCTACCACCAATTGTTATATCATGTATTCCGAAAGATTTAAAGATAGGGATAATATGCTTTAAGGTAATATTATTATAATTTGCCCATATATATGATTTGTTATTTTTTATTTTCCAAGCTTCTAAATTAACAACAGCTTTGTGAAAAGCAGCACAGACTAATTCTTTCATAGATCCGTAGCTTCCAAAATCTAGATGTTTATTAATAGAATCATTTATAATAATCTGTATTGTACTATACATTTTAGGAGGCCGCATTTTTATTTTACTATCGATAATGTCCTTCCACAAATAAAAGTATATCATTCTTCGCCATTCTCTATATAATGACGGTTCCTCTCTGCTCCATACATTATCGTAATTCCAATTTTGAAGTTTGCGAAAAATCTTAAGCTCTATTTTATTCAATTTTTCTTTTTCAATATATTTTAAAATTTTTGGTAAAAGCATCTTCGCACTTATATCGTATGTATCTTGTTGCATATTTTTCATATCGGTTATTGTAAATTTATTTTTAGAATTTAACAAATAATCGATTCTTTTATGTCTGAATTGCCTAAACCAATGTCCATGCATATAATACGGATATTCTTTATATACAGGACGCTCATTAGCAGAACGCAGATAATGTGTATTAGGATTTATAATTTCAGGATTGTGCTCTGGAGGTATTCTAGATTGCCATTCAAAATCCGAAATATTGCCATTCATTATAAATTTACCTTGCTCTTTCCAATAAGCAGCATATCTACCTGCAACATATATAGCAATGTCTTTGTCTATAGAAGCCATAGATATATTTAAGTTCAGATTCAAAGCTTTGACACCTTTTTCAAATTCATGCCTATTTTTAGCTTTGTTAATATGTAAAAATGCATTCACAACATTACCCAACTTAGCCATAGACCACTTCATAGAATATCCATAAAGATTTTTATTATCAGAATTTGGGAAAAATACGGGACCCAAATGTGTTTCTACAGTTTTAATGTCAATACTATCTCTATTTCTTATTTTAATTTTTTCGATTGTAATTTGAGATTTTAGTATTTTATCATCATATCTATATTCTCTAAAAGAACTATCTTCAAATTTTATTAGATACCAATCTCTACAATTAACTAAAGAGCTGGTTATTCCCCAAGCTATATTATCATTAAATCCGAAAATAAACCCAGGTATTCCAGGAACTATAGCACCACAAATATTCAAAGAAGGGGATTCTACACACATAAGATAAAACAAAGAAGGTAAATCTATATCTAGATGAGGATCATTAGCCAGAAAAATATTTCCATTAACAGTTTTTTCTCCAGATAATATCCAACTATTACTTCCTCCAGACTCATGTTGTTTATTATATTTAGGATTTGGCAAATTTACAAAAGGAAGAGGGTTTGGCAGCCCGTCACTTGTTTTGATAGGTTTTTTAATATTCAAAGGTTTAAAATTCCAATTTTTACTTTTTACAATTGGAGATATATCTCTAGGTATATCTGGATACAAAAAATCGAATTTCTTGCGCCCAAATAACTGCAAAGCATTAGTATATTCCAAAGCAGTGTCTTTGCCAGATAATTTATCGGCAATAGATACTATTAACAACATAGTTTTATAAGGAGTCCAAATTTCTGGTTTATAATGTAATATCTTAAACTCTATAGGTAGTTTTTTATATCTTAATGAAAGTATAAACGCATTTATGCCATCAGAAAAGGCTTTCAAGCACTCCCTAGATTCTGGATCTGCCATAACATTCTTAAGTGCTAGTAATGCGATTTTTTTAATACCTTTTTGTCGTTGTAATTTATCATGACTCAGAATTTTCTCGTTATAGCCAAAAATTTCAGAAAGGCGCCCCTCGGTAGCACGAGCTGCAAAATCCATTTTCCAAAGTCTGTGAAAAGCAGAAACGTAACCTATAGAAAAATAAGCATCATAATTATTTTGAACTTTTATATGCGGTATTAGGTTAGTATCAAATTTTATAATAACTGCTTTTTTTAAATTTTTCAATTTTATTTCAAAGGATTTAATAGGGACTGACTCTCCGTTTTGCCATATGCCATTAAAAGGATCCAAAACTTTACCCAAAGGAGGCATATTTCCCAGCTTAGTATTTAAGGCAAATATTACGGATATACACAACAATGAGAGTCCTAAAGGTTTTATAAGTTTCATGTTGAACGATTATACTTTTATTTTTTAAAAATTTCTATTTTGCCGTTACATGTTACCTCTTTGTGGAGTTGTATAGATATTTCATGCACTCCTAACGTTTTAATAGGTGTTTTTATAATTATAGACTTTGGCTCTATATCTACACCATGCTCTAAATATGCTTGCGATATTTGTAGAGATGTTATTGTTCCAAATATTTTACCTTCATTATTAGCAGCAGACACTTCGATTTTTGCTACAGTTGCTTTTATTTGCTTACATTTTTCCTCTGCCGCTTCCTTAATCCTGGACACTTTGTGAGTAGCTTGCAAAATGTCTTGCGATGCAGATTTCTTATTCGCCTTATTTGCTATTATAGCCAATTCATTAGGTATTAGATAATTACTGGCATATCCTGGCTTAACATTCACTATATCTCCCCTATATCCAAGATTTGCCACATTTTTTCTCAATATTACTTCCATGTTGATATCATTAAATACTGTTATATATATTTATTCCAGATGAATAATTTCTAAAAAACTAACTATACTCATCGGAATCCAAGTTAACATTAATATTGCCTGAAAGCGACGAATTATCGACTAATTGATACTTTCTAGAATCATTTTTATTTCTGATGGGTATATAAACAATGACCTGTCCAATAACTTTGTTTTATTTACTTAAATAGGTCTAGTGAAGCTCATCCGTGGTAAATGGCAAAATCGCCAAATGCCTAGCCCTTTTTATCGCTTGGCTTATCTTTTTTTGATATTTGGCAGAAGTACCTGTGTAACGTTTGGGTAGAATTTTTCCCTGAGGGTTTACAAACTGCAGAAGAAAATCATACTCTTTATAATCTATGTACTTAATGCCATGTTTTTTGAAACGACAGTAAAGTGCCTTAGATCTTTGTTGTTTATTTATAGATTCGTTAACCAACATATTTGCTAAAATTTTATTTTGTAAATATCAATATTTTATATTACAACAGGACTTACGCAAAAAGCTTCCTAAATATTAAATACAACGATTATCGAGCTACAATGATGTCTGCCTTACATTAGGTAGACATCCTCCTACTTCTTGTTTTTTGTATCATCGGAATTATCTGACTCATTTTCTTGATTTTTGGATTTACTATCTTCTTTTAATTCAACTTCTTTAGAAGGTCCTTTTTCCATCTCTGAGTCTCCTTTGGCAACACTTTTTGATCGAGGTCTTTCTTTGGCATGCTTACCTTCATTTTTACGAGATTTTTCATCCTCTTTAGAGGTATCGGGTTTTTTGGAAACAAAACTTTCAGGAAAAGCAGATTTCTTTTTCTTTAAATTATATTCGATACCATGTTTATCTAATGCTATAGTAAGAAACCGCATAACCTGGATATCGAGACGATAGGTTTTTTCCAATGTCTCTATAGTATCGGGAGCTCCTTTAAATTCTATTATCTGATATATACCAGTTTGTTTTTTTTGAATAGGATAAGCTAGTCTACGAGATTTTGCAGGACTTTTATAAATTATTTCTGCCTTTAATTTTTCTAGCAACTTTACAAATTCTCCTACTTTATCATTAATTTCGGATTCAGACATAACAGGGTTCATAATAAACACCGTTTCATAATTTTTTAGTTCCATAAAATAAAATCATAAGGCTCACAAAAAAACGGCCAAGCACAACTTAAGACAACTTATTTTCATAAATGAAGCTGTTTTCGAGTAAAACATCAACTGCCGACCAAACCTGGGTCTAAATTTAGAAAAAAATAACCTATATCTAAAATATTGTTACAGAATTTGTTTTTCTGGTTCAATACTTTCTAAAAATGCATAAAGCTTAGGAAACTCTATTAGAGGCAGGTGAAGGAACCTGATTGAGGTATGGAAATACTGTATAACTGCGCCTTCACTTGACCCTACTACTACCGAATGTAGGCGTATAGCAACGACGAACACCTTTGGTAGCTAAACTCAAAAATAAGAAGCAAAACGGGAAAGCAATTTGCTAAAATTATACCCAACAGAAATTTCAATAATATCTAATGAAAGAGTATTATTTAATAGATTAAGGGTTTCTTTCTCTATTTTTTGAAATTTCTCCCCTTTTTTTAAAGCACTTATATAATCATTTTTTAAAGAAAATAAACCAAAAGTAAGATTAGAATACAATTTAAAAATTAATCCAAAATCTGTACAAATACCTAAGCCCAAGTTTAGCACAGGGAAAATATTCAAAATTTGGTTATCTGTATTAAATTTTATACCAATTCCTGTTAATGCAAAGAAATTTTTATTTATATAAAATAAAGCATTAGTTCCTACTATCCTGCTTTCTGAACCCTTAAAATAATTATCTATATCACCAAAATTATAATTTTTATACTCTTCTCTCCCCGTATAAATTGTAGCATTTTGTGATTTAATATAAATTTGATTTCCTAACCAACTTAAGGTTTTATAACCAACAATCCACTCAACGGAGAAAGAGAGCCCTTTATATATTTTAAAATTTTTCCTTTTCAACTTTCCGAAATTTATATTAGGAAAATAGTTATCCATATTTTTATTTAACCTTGAACAAAAAGATGATAATGTAGGAGAAAATCCTGCATGGAATAATATCCCCCATTTTTCATGCCATTTACTATTAGATTCATTGGCGTTTTTTGATGCATTAGGAATTTTATTTGATTCTTCTGCGTAAGTATTATTGATTTGTAAAAAATATAAACTCACAGACAAAATGACTACCTTTATAGTTTTATTCATATTATTATAAAATTTTAAATTTAATGAATTACCACTTTTTTTAATTCTTCAATGTTCTTACTAGATATTTGACCTGCAATTGATTTCAACAACCTCTCCACTTCCAACTTATACACTTTTTTCTTGGTATAATTTCGGGTTATTATATTGATATAATAAAAGGCTCTGCCTTTTAAATATGAAAAAAAAATACTTCTATATTTTTTACATTTTTTTTTAGATAACATTTCTAAAGTTTTTTGAACTTGATTCAGAAGAGGTTTTATTAATTTTTCACATTGTTTTTTAACCAACATTTTATACGCTTCTTCAGAGTTTTTAGTAGATTCAGGTTCTGTTTTTACACATTGTTTATATGCACTATTAAAATTCATCGATAAAATTCTGGCAAAATCTTTTAAATTTCCATCGATACTTATTTCTTTTTCATTATCATTTAATTGATCATTTAAATGATCATTTAATTGATCATTTAATTCTAACATTATGCTATCAAAATTAAGTTTCAAAGAAGATGTGTCGGGTGTATAGTGATAATCTTCCTCCATTGTCTTATATTTACTTCCATCGCTTTTATCATGGCCTCTACCACAATCTATACTCATAGCAAAGATTGCAACTAAAAATAATTTTGATTTCATATTTGGAATTTATTTTTTTTGTCAAACACTGAAATATAGTAAATTTATCTTAAATAAAATAATGTTCTACCATATTAAAATTTACAGAACTAGGTTTTAACCCTTAAATTCTTTATATACTCATTACCATTGAAAGTGAAGTTAAAATGATACGTAACTGCGTGATTATCAATGTTATGTTTATTCAAGATGATACCCTTTGGGTATAAAAAGCCCGCAATACATCATCTTAGAGGCTAGATTATTAAATATATTGCCTGTTAAGCCCCATAGATTTGTGCATTGGATTAATCTTAGATTTCCCTTCCTTCGAACTCAAATATAATAAAACTTTTTCATAAGGAGTACTCCATTTCAACGTTTTTAATGGCTGTGCATAATTATAACCTAAATTGAATAATAAATTAGTAACAATGAAGAACAGATCGTTAATAAACTAAGCCGTATAAGTATGTCGGCGCTTTTTTAATAGCTTTATTAGTACTAATTTTTTAAAGTTAATAACTTGCATGATTTGTTTTAAAAATGTAAAGAAAATCTCTTTTTTTTGAAATTTTAATTATATCAAACTAATAATATACTATTTAAATTTTCTGGTTATTAACTCGCGTTACTCGAGCTTTATTAAACAAGCACTATACCCAGTATAGATGAAGTTATTTGAGATATCGTTGTTTTAGATACTGTACTACCAGTTTTTAGAAACATCTTCAAATGAAAGCAGTATATAACAGCTCGATCAACGTTAGTTTTAGTATTAAAAAAACCGTTTTGCGTATAGTTGAGACAATCTACTTATCCCATTCCTTTGAAGACACCTGTGTAAAGACGATCTTGTTAAATTGGGGATTATCTTTATAGACCATACAGATACACACTTAATTCATATAAAAAAGGAGTTATTGATGTTCGGATACGAATACTTTTATAAAAATTTACAATGCAAAGAAACATCAGAAAGCAAAAAAAAAAATTTAAAAATACTTTTTGAAATAAATTACAGCTATGAATATCTTGATAAATACTATCAACTTTCAAGTGACTTAGAATTAATCATAAATAAATCTTAAATGTTAACTATAAAATCAATCCTAAATATTAACTATAAAATCAATCGAATATAATATTGTGACACTATTTGTAATATTTTTAAAATTATCATCTATATTCATATAATAAGTTATTTATTTTTATACTACATTGGATAGTATTTAGTTTCGGTTGGATCCGGTCTTTATAAATTTTTATTGGCAAGTTTTGGTAATAGTAATCTCTTAGTACGATGAATAAAAAATTACATAAAATACTACTATACTTACTACTAATGAAGAATTCTTCAAATGCCTGCAAAGCAGCATCAAAAACAAGGAATTTTCTAATAATTCCAAATACCTTTTGTGTATTATTTTCCATGTCCATGCTTTTGTGTTGTAGAAGTAATAAAGGTGAAATATATCAAGATAGCGATAAAAACAAAGAGAATGTGCATGGGAAATCAAATCAACGAAAAAATAAAATCTTAGAAAAGGAGGCGGGCGAGAATAGTATGCCTAAAGAAATAAGTAGTGGTACTAATAAAACAGAGGATATAATAAAGGCAATAAGTAATTATACTGAAAAAAATCCGCAGGCAGTAGAACAGATTATTTCGCAATTGCAACAGAAACAAAATAAAAATGGGACATCTATCGACAATAATTATAATAAAATTCCTACTCTTAATAGTATAAATGATAGTTCTAAGTTGAGTGATGCTTCTAGTATTAACAATATAGAAAGCATCAAGAAGGAGCCTGAAGGCTTGAGGTATCCCAACAAAGAGAAGACCATGACACCAGGCAAGAACAAAGTAGAAAATTATGTCAAAACTCCTGATATTATTTCTAATTTACAAAATAAATCTGTAACTAAATTTATTGATAAAAAACTCAAAGCACCGTTCTTATCTATATCTAAAGAAATCGATGTTGAAACAGAAAAGGATACACTATCTCAGAAATTACCTAAAGGTGATAATATGATATCACAAACTAATGATATTTTGGATAGATATAAAAAAAATCAAGATGAAGAACTAATAGCTGATAATAAAGCACTTATATGGGGTAGAGATGTTTGCCAGGAGCTTTTAGATAGGTATTTATCAGAAACTATGGGAAATCCTGTATTATTTATTTCAAATTTATTTCGTAGTACATTGAACACCCTGTTTTCAAAAGAAGAATTAAAATCATTAAATATAGAGGTATTGAAACACTTGCTATATTTTATAGCGTGTTTGGAAAATACTAAAATATCCTATAAAATATCCTCAGGTAGTATAGTCTGTGTAATATTACTTTTGAATGAGTCCATAAATAATATAAAAAAGCTGGATGCCATAAACAATGATCTAGAAAAGATAACAACGGGTTTAAAAAAAAGAAGCATATATAAAGATAATATTTATGATGACTTTAATAATTTTATAAAGTGCCTCGATAAAGGCAGAACGGATGCGCTAGGTTATCCAAATACCTTAAAGGAGTGTGAACAAGGTATTAATGAAAAAAATATATTTACTATAGAAAAACAAGAACAAAGAACAGGGCAATTTTTAGCTATGTCACAAAAGGCTTTGGGAATATACTGTACAACTGCTCTTTTGTATAAATATAAAAGATATGGTGAAGATGATGAACTAGATAATACTTTAAACTACATAACAGAACATTTAATTGAAGATATAAAGATATATAAGAAAAACTCTTATAATATAGAAATTTGGCAGGTAGCTTTTGTAGAAAAGGTGTGTGATCTTATAAAGAGCTATTTGAAAACAAAAAAAAGGAGTCTAATTGATAAAACTTTTAAACTTGCAAAAAAAACAGGAAATATTTTATTAGAAAAAATAAGGACAAAATTGCAAAAGTTACCTTAGGGTTTAAGTATAAATAATTTGGCCAATTAAATTTTTGTATTATATTGTCTATGATGGACAATAATAAACTTAGCTCAGAAAATATAATTAAGGAGAAATATAATGAAATTTCCTTTTGTTTAACAGAAAGAAGTCGTCGAAT
>PJEL010003022.1_pt1 | contig 14767 bp, 10 predicted proteins | sample 1853271 | NCBI WGS metagenome assembly PJEL01 (sample SAMN08108733, study PRJNA415343) | Invertebrate metagenome, whole genome shotgun sequencing project. | host: Globobulimina | place: Sweden: Gullmar Fjord | collected 2015-08 | reverse complement strand
CATGATGGTACTGTTACTATAAAAAGTGAGCTAGGCAAACTTAATTTATATCCAAAGCCAGAAGTTGCCCATATCTTTAGTAGACTTACTACAGGCCAAAGCTCTTGAATGCTTAAAGTGTAGGTTAAATATCTTTTTTTGAAGCTTTCACTGCCACCAATGCTCCTTAGAAGAAGATTTATTACCTCTTAAGTTTACTACGTGTACACACCAAAAAAGATAAAACTACTCTTTGATACAACTCCTTATATAAAGTTTAGTACTAATTTTATTGCCAGAGTTTAATAACACCATTAAAAGTTTTAATCGTAGGTTATCGGTATGTTGAGTATTAGTAGGTAAAAATATAGTTTGACTTTTACGATTTCTGTGCTCAGAGTGAAGACTTAGCATATTCCTAGGTATATGATAAATCAATCTATTTTAAAGACCGCTTTGTTATGTTAAAGTAGATGCAACCTTGGTAATTTTTTTATTTTGATGAAGTGTTTATTAAATTCTTAATGACTTAAATATTTGGTTATTTACTCTAGCAGTTATATAACTAAGCTATTTTTACAAATAAAGAGTCTAGTTGAATATGTTGAATATAATATCAACATCAGAGCCCAATAACCAGTTAAAAAAGCTACTGGTGCTTCACCCGTTAAAAGTATTGTAGTTCAATATTGATTGTCCTAACGGTGAAAATACTTGATCTATCGGTTCATAAATGTATAGACAAGCAATAGAAACAATAAGTTCTGTTAATATTAAGAACCCATTTAAATTTTGCCCATAAAAAAGATGCTATTGCGCTTTAATACTAGCCAGTTATATTTACTCTCTTTTCACTCTCAGATTCATTATCAGCATTATAACAGAATTCTGTTTTCTCATCATTATTTATTACAGGGACATGAGATTCTAGTTGAGTTACTCTTCTACTATTAGCATTATTTGATTTTAATGCATCACTATCATCATTATCAGAATCACAGTCACAGTCACAGTCAGAATCACTATCATTTTTTTGATATGGATAAATTTTGACTTTTAATGCTTCTTCATCGGATGGTAATATATATCTCGTAGTGTCAGTTTTTTTCAACCTATTAACATTTTCTTCTTCTTGACCTGCAGTATTATTTGGTGTTGTAACCATTTCTTCGATTACTTCACTACTGGATTTTGTTGCATCTATCGTCAATCTATTATTTATGAATAATTCATTACTAACATTTGGTGCTGTTTGAGTTATGCTAGTTAATTTTTCTTCTTGTTCTTGACAAGCAGCATTATTCAAACTAAAACTACTAGATGTACACTTACCTCGATAAGTAAAACTAAGAATGCATGCAGAAACGAAAGTACAAAATATAATGTCTTTGACATCATATTCTTCTCTAAAGGAAACTTCAGATTTCAAATTTTCTGTTTTTTTAGATCTTTTTTCTGTATCTACAGCAGAAACTGTACTAACACTAGTTAATAAAGTGGCTTTTAGCAGAATTATTGATACTATCTTTTTTATCATTGATTTATTTGTTCTCATTAAGTGTATTAATTACTTTTATCCATCCGCTACTCTTAACCCGCAAAGATAGTATATTTTGCGTACATCTAAAAATATTTTGTCATTATTAGACATCTAGACAAAAAGTATTTTGGTCAATTATCCAGATAAATTATTGCTTCTTAAAAGGTGTTCTTTTTGTTATAAAGCACAAGATATTACTTACGCGTTTTGTTTAATAGATTCTATTACTTTTTTATTTAGGCAAGATGTGATTCGCTTCTTTGCTTAATTATACTACTCACCGAAAACTCCATATCTTTATATAGATAGATATAAATTCATGTTCTAAAACGTAGTAAGTATAGTTGACTGTCTAAAAAGCAGTATGCTCATATCGGATTAACTCAAGAGGTTTAATTAGTGGCAGCTTATGAGTAGATGGAATTGAAATAAAAAAAGCAAGTAGTAGGTCCTTTCCTAACTTCATTGGCTTGAACCTTAAGCCTTATTACTATAGTGAGTGGAAAATGTTATATAAATCAGAGTTTTTTTGAATTTTAACAATTATTAGAAAAATTGGTATTTCTCTTTTATATTACTGTTACTGATTTTTCTAGAGTGCTTTTAAAAGGCTGTGTTTTGGGTTAAAAAATATTCTAAAAAATCATATAATCATATATTTAATTTAGATATCTGTAAATTACAATACAGTAATATAAAAAGTATATTTATATATGATCGATAGATTGTAATTGCATTAAGTCTTTGTTAAATTTAAATTCTGTACTTTCCTTATCAGATTCTGTGGTTTCAGGTTCTGTGGTTTCAGGTTCTTTTTTTGTAGATACAATATAAGATCCAGCAACAACTCCACTGATAATCAATAAAAATACACTGCCTATATCAAATAGATTATTTTTATTTTTTCCAATAGAGTTCATTTTATAAAATGCACTATTATTTATTTCTATGCCTTTATCATCACTCTCTTTATTAAAATCAGTTATCTCCTCTATGCTTTTTAGAGGTAATAAAACTTTTCTACCACCTAGACTTATACTTAATTTACCATCACCCAAAATCCCTCTAGTCTTTTTAGGTATCTTGATAGGTAGCAGTTTAACATTATTGCCTAACTCTATATAGTGTTCTTTAGGAACATCTGAGACTTTCAAAATTGCACTTTGGGGTTGTTCTTCAAGCTCAGCATCTTTATTAATATTGACCAATTCATAGTAACTTTCCATATATTTATAAGGTTCATAACTACTTATCTGTTCATTAAAAAATGATAAAAATGTTTTTATTCTAAAATCCATAAAAATAATAATTAGTATGTTTTTATACTTTTTAGGAAAACTTAAAGTTAAATTTTTTTTTTTAGGTTTTTTTTTAGTTGTAAGTAAACTAAAAAAGTTGTTCTTTACATTTTTTTTATCTGTATCTAGAATATCCGAATCTTTAAAAGTAATATCTAAACTGTTTTCTCTTAAAAAAGTTAAACATAGCTCAAGTAACCTATCTAAAGAAACATCCAAGCTATCACCTGATTTTTTTAATCCAAAATTTTTAAGAGTACCAACACCAGCATTTAGGGTTTTAAGTAGATTCCTAATATTATTTTTGTTATTTTCACTAATCTTATTTATGCTTTTATCATATAAACTTATAGACAATATGTTTTTTTTGGCTTCCTCATAATTTTTTTTGAGTGCTTCTATAGTTAGATTACCAGATTCTTCGAGCCTACTGTTTGCTGATGTAACATTAACTATACCATCTCTAAAACAATCCATAATTTTATGAAAAGCTGATTCAGATTTGTCATATTCGGCTAAATGCTCTTCTTCGCTTCCTTTGTATCTTAAATAGTAAGAAAATTTATTGTGAAATTTTGTAATCGGTTCGTTTTTTTCCCTACCTCCTATATCTTCTATATCTTCCTTAACTTCAATACCTTCTGTTTGAGTACTTACAATTTGTTGAGGATATAAACTAATGAAAAAAAATATTTTTCTTACTAAGCTAATCAAATAACTTTTCTCTAAAATTCTAATGAGCATTTCAACAGGATTTAAAAACATAATTTAGTTATAGGATATCACTTTTTGCTGATTTATAAAACACTATTAAGTATGTTATGGGTAGAGTCATATAGCAGACAGTCTTTTATTAAAATATTTTTTTATACATTTGGTAATTAACAATAAATAATCTAATTATGAAAACTTATCGTCATTTCCTTCCGTTATTAATATCTAAAATTTTTATATTTAATACTTTCGTTTCAGCAACTAACACATCCTCTAGTGGGATAATGGGAAACTGCTGTCGCAATAATAATCTCACTAAAAAAGAAAAAATAACTCTTAATGAAAAGGTTCAAATGGATAATCAAAATATTGATGAATCAGAGCAATCCGTAGAATTATCAGTTTCTAAGGATTCAGATAGTGAATATAATAGTGATAATAACAGAATAAACTTTACAGCATTTAAAGAATCCTCTAATTTAGAAGAATATAAGCAAGAGAGTAAAAAAAATAAGCTTAAAACTGAGCAAAAAAAACCATCCGATGAAGAAATTACAACTTCAAGCCCAAAAGTTGATAAGCAATATTCCAACAATTCATTAGATACTTTAGATAAAGAAAATGAACATTCTTACGAAAATACAGATTATATTAAGCCTGAAGATAGTGATTATGATCTTCAACATACAAAAACAACATCTAGAAAACTTAATTTAAATAATGAAAATTTGAATAATGCACAAGAAATAAGTACTGAAGAAGAAAACGTTGTTAAAAGTCATAAAAATTCAATTTCTTCAACCAATAATAGTAATCTCGATAATAGTTCAGAAAGCATTATTAATGAAAATATTTCTGAGCAGGAAGAAACTAATTCTCCAAAAATAGAGAATAGTACACTTACTACGAGTAATGTCGTAGCTGATGAACAAGCAGAAATAGAACATTATCAGGTGTCTAATAATAATGATTTTGCTCCAAAAGATGAATTATCAAGCGAAAGTAAGTATACTGATGAAAAATTAAATGGAAATAATGTGGTTGAGCAAAAACTAGAACAGTTTAGTGAGGAAAAAGTAAAACTAAAAAATACTAACAGTAATAACTATATTGTTATAGAATGTGCAACTAACCAAAATAATACATTAGATGAAGAAGATTATGTTCATAGCCCAAAATCTACTCATGTAATCAATAAACTAGAATTAGATAGTGATGCTTCTGATGATGATAATCCTGTTATTGAGAAGTTAAAAAGTGAGGAGTCAATTAGTAATATCAAGAGCTTAGTTAGTAGAAAAACTCAACATAGAAAGAATCTAAATACAAATGAGTTTAACCAGGTTATAGATGAACGTAAATCTGGTAGTTATAGCATAAGTAATAAAAATCATAGAATTAAAACTAATCATACTGAAGATTCTGTTGTCATTAGAGCATGTAAACAAGCAGTGAATAATAACAATACTTCAGAATGTTCATATTCTGACTCAGAGCATGGGGATATAGTAAGTGATGAAGATGACTCTAAAGCATATATTATTAATCAGAGTATTAAGCCTACAAGAAGAGATAGCTATTACTCACAAAAAAACAAAAAAAAGTCTCGAAAATCATTTAAAGAAGTTATGTTAGACAAAAACTTAACAACAACTTTAGCAGAACCTTTAATAGCAAAAGAAAGTAATAAGATTAACAACTATAAAATTAAAAAAAAACCAAATAACACCTTAAGGGTTATTAATCTAAATTTAGATAAAGACAATTTTGATATAAATAAAAACTATAATGGATTAAATAGTTCTTATAATGCAATTGGCCAAAAGAAATCAGGCTCTCGGATGTTTTCATTTATTGTCTCTATTTTTTTTGGTGGAGGTATTTTAGTATTTCTACTTCTTAATTCTAGGAAAACTACTAAATTATCAAAATCACAGAAGATTTCTTTAGAGCCACAAGACAAATAAATATTTGCTTCTAAGCATAGTTAGAAACTTTAGAATGAGTATTCTTATGGAAGTTAGATTGTTTTTTTTGTTGCTACTACCAAACTTTTTATCAAGTACAGCAACAAAAAATATTAATCAACGAAGTATTGAACCCTCTAAAGTTCAAAAAGCACTAGGTAGATTAAGATCTATTAGAATTGGTGATATAATACTAAATAGCACTAGCCATGATGAACTAAGCCTATCACTGACAAAAACTCTAATAAAGCAAGAAGAGACATACTTAAATAAAACTTTTCCAAAGCCTTCTGAGCTAAGTAAAGAAGATAAGGCAAAGTTTCAAGGAGTGGTTGAAGATGTTTCTAACATAAAAGAAAAAAAAATTAGTTCTAATTATGATAGAATAGTTTCTAGTTTAAATATGATATATATTTTTAGATACAATAAAAAAAATCTTTATTACATTTTAGATAAATTATTAAAACAAGAATTTATTAACAATTTTGAGCACTCTACTTTTAAAAAAAAAATTCAACGATACGGATGGAATAAAAAATTAAAAGAAAATATAACAACTAGAGTATATAAGAACTTTTATCTAAAAAAGAGAAAGGCCGATTACCGTCAACTAATTAAAAAAGTATTAAAAATGCTTAAAAAGAACTATTATACAATTTCTAATAAATTATCTTTTTATGATTTATTAAAAAAACTTTTTTATGAAATCTTTTTAAACGAACAACATTACGCTTTAATAGTAAAAAATTTGAAACTAGAAGAAAAAAAAAGAATAATTAATCTTGATGAAGGGATTGCTTTTTTTCTAAATAAGCAATATGAAATAAGTAATCTTTCCTACGAAGAAGTGCTTATTATAGCTCCTGGGTATAGAGACATATTAGAAAAAAGAGATGAAAAATCAAATATTAATAATACTACTAAGAATGTTGATTTAAACAAAAATAAAGAAAAAAGTATATTGAGCGTAGATTATAGCACTGATGCAGATTTAGAATATATTTATAGTATATCATCCACTAATACTGATTTATTATCAAGTGAGAGTAGAACTTTTTGTTATTATTCTGAAGGTTATTAGTTTTTTGTAAAAGTCTGTAAAGAATAAGATGATAGGAATCTTCTTACTTAACTATATTTGTTTTTTGAAATTGAAAAAAAGCTTAGGTAATATCTGGTCTTTTAGTTGCCTAGTCCTGTTTCTTCCTATTACCTACTATTAAGTTTAGTCTATCAGAGGTCTTCCCATATTAAACTGTTTAACACCATTTAGTAAAGATGGAGTTATCCACTTATTTACACACTCTCTAATTACATTATACTTTACAGGTATACTTAAGCGTGGTTCTCTTAAAATCTCAACCTAAGATTGAAGGAAAAAGACATTAAGCAATTAACATTAAACATATATATATAGTGAAAAATATCTAGAATACAAAAACCCTAAGATGATAGAAAATAGTTATATTGCTAATGCAAGGTAGGCATCTCACTTCATCTCAAGCATATTCCTAATATAAAATAAAAATAGCTGAATCTCCCTTTAATACTTTAATCACTTTATGTTAATTGATATGACATTTACAAAAACTTTAAAGTTTTGTACTCGCAAACAAAACAAACGACGAGAAGCTATGGTAGAGTATTTATTTAACTATAAACTTTTCGTTCATTAAAAAAAGTAAGAATAAACTAAGGTGACTTTTTTTAGGTAGTAAAAAATGATGATATGACCTCTAAATATTAAAAATCACAGCTATTATAAAGATTTAGAATCAATTATGCTAGTAAATAATAGGTGTATTAATATACTTAAACGATGCTATATTTCTACAAAATAAAAAGAATAAAAATTATTTAGAAAACTACAATAGTGCAACTAAAGTCACCAATATGTGTACTGGTGCTTAATAATAGGTTTTCCCATCAAATTATATATGGACATTTTTTTATGTAATTTAAAAAAAAGAGAAATGTTTTAATCTAACAAGTGTACTCCCTTATCTAAATATAGCTTTTTAGCTACTTTCAAAACAGTTTTTATTTTCTTTATCTTTGAAGTGGTTTTTATTTTTTGATGCAGTGGTTTAATGCTTCATAATTTTTCGCCCATATTTTAGGTAAAACTTGATAAGTCTAAGGTGCTATTAAAAAAAACAACCAAATCAGATTAATCTGAAAGTATTATTGGGTAAGGATGTAGCCCGCGTGTGGCTATGAGTAAAATAAAACAAGCTATTAGTAGCTCTTTGCTTGCTTGCCCATATCAGCTATAATGTATCCTAAGCAGTTAGAGGATGATTGACCATCTTTGAATATCTCTTTGGCTGTACTAATAAAACTATTTTAGTGATGCAGCAAGAACAGGTCTAATGAAAAGGTTTCAGTAATTTGCAAATGATTTTATATTAAAAATAAAAAATCATGATTCTATCATTCGCAAAAATGCAATAAACTTTTTAATTATGTATTTATATAAGCTAAAAAACCTTAATCTACTTTACTCTAATTTAATTAACAAATGCTTTTTACATCAAAAGAAAAAAAACATCGATTCAAGTTTATTGGAGATTACTTTATTAAATCAATGCCAAATCCAACTACTGAGCTACAATATGAGTCTCCATTTCAGCTACTTATAGCTGTTGTACTTAGTGCTCAATGCACAGATAAAAGAATTAATGAAGTAACTCCAGCTCTTTTCCGACTTTTTCCAACCCCACAAAAGCTTGAAAAAGCCTCTTATGATCAAGTCTACTCTATTATATGTTCTGTCTCATATCCTCATAGTAAAACACGTTATTTGCTTGAAATTGGCAAAGTTTTGATTCGAGACTTTAATTCTCAGGTGCCAGGGTCACTAGCTTCGCTAGTGACCCTGGCAGGAGTTGGACGAAAGACAGCTAATGTAATATTGGCTACAATTTTCAATAAACCCGCAATAGGTGTAGATACTCATGTATTTCGTCTATCTAAACGTATTGGCCTTGTTGACTCTAAAATCAAATGTGTAGATAGGGTTGAGCAAGAACTAATGCAAAATATACCATTAGATCAGATAAGTAGATTTAATCATTGGATGGTTTTACATGGAAGATATATTTGTAAGGCAAAAAATCCATTGTGTAATAAGTGTCCACTATCTAGATGCTGCAAGTACTATGCAAAAAAAAATAATGAAGATAAATAGCTCTTTTGACTTTAGCAAATAAGCCAATCTCTACTAGAGTACTGGTTTGGTATTGCGAACTACTCTAAGCTAAAACTCTTAAGATATTCTTTCCTGTAGCAGTTGAAATAGTTAGGTGAAAATTATTTATAGTAATGCTTTAGGGCAATTTGATGCTAAAAAATGATTAATACTCAAAAATAGCTTCTTATTAAGTATCTTGGTATTTCTCATAAATTTGATCATCCTCTTGGTTGACTAAACTATATACACCTATTGCTATAGTTATAAATAATAGAATTGATAGCCCTATTATAGGAGGTAGAGGTTTTTTATTGGATGAGGTTATAGCTGGTTGATTATTATTAGAGTTATTGCTTTGTTTTGGTCTATAGCTTTGAGTCCACTCTGAAGGTTCAGGCCCTTTTTTATAGTCATTGCTTGTGAGTCTTTTCCAATTATAATTTTTGTTATTGCTTTTTAGAAGTTCTTCTATAATAGAATCAACTTCATGTTTTAATCTATATAATTGCTCGTCTAATATTTTTATACTTTTGATATATTGCTGCTCGGTTTTCCTATCAGTAACACTGTTTTTGACTCTACTCTTGAGAACTAGAGAGTAAGAGATAGTAGCTCCCTTTTTTTCTTTCTTCATTTCGACTTTATTAAAATAAAGAAGAGCTTTTTTTAAGAGTTCTTTATTTAAAATCATTTTTAATAATTCTTTACATTCTTTATTACAAAGAAGATAAATATCATTAGGGCAAGTTATAATATTTGCTTTGTAGTTGATTATAATATGATCATTGTTATAATCTTCTAATACTTGAGGATGAGTTGCTAATTCAACTATTAATTCAGAGTGATCATTATCTTTCAAAAGATTAATAATAGAAGAGTTATTAGCAGTTTCGTTGTCTTCTTTTGTTAAGAAGTTATTAATAAGTAGTCCTGAAGTTAAGTTAAGTTTAACTTTGTCAAATAAGCCTCGAATCTTATTTAACTCTTCATTATTATTTATATTCACTATATGACGGTCATTCCCCTGATACTTAGTACCACATTTTTCAATATCAAAATCATATAGATAAAACCAAGAATAATCTTCTTCTTTAGGTTGTTCTTTACCACCAAAAACAAGGCCTGTTTGGTTTTGATTACTAATTTTTTGCTTTATGTTATTTATAGTAGATTCATTATTGTAGCTATTATATTCATTATTAACATATTCATAATTAGGCTTAACTCTATATTTTCTTTCCCAATTACTATTTTTAATAATTTCAGGGAAGCAATCATTTGCTAGCATCTCCAATATACATTCAAGCTCATAACCTAAAGTATCAATCTGTTTATTTATATTTTTTTCTTTATCCTGGCATCTAACTTTATCTTTACGATATCCACTAAAAAAAACATAGGAACCGTGTTCAATGCTTTCACTGTCCATTTTTCCTCTTGTAGGAAAGGGAGTATGTTCTACTAATTGAGATGACTTGAAATGTTTTAACATATTTTTTTCTTCAATCTTAGATAGGATTTTTTTAGCTAATAAAAATATTAAGGTAATACGCACATAATAATTTGAGTTTATTGCGATGTCCAGACCTATTCTTTTGTTAGGTCTAAAAACACCAGGAAGATAAAATACCCCATATTTTTTTGGAAAGTCAAAGTGAATTTTATTGATATCCGAAAATCTTATTTCATAGCTATTACTACTACTACCACTATTAGATTGAATAATTAAATCTCCTCCAACTTTTAAAATACCTTTAATTGGCATCTTATAAAAATTATAGCAAAAATTTTGATTAAAATATTTTACTACATCTGGATCAACTACTACTAAATCGAAGCAACGATGCAGTCTCTTCATATCTTCTGAATTGTTGAAATCCATTATAAGGTGTCTTTTTTTATGATCATTATTTTCCTCTATACTATTACACTCCTCTTTATTATTGTCTAGAGAATAATAATTGTATTTATCATTATCTGGGGGTAAATATTCATAATGTCTTCTTCCTAAGATAATAACTTGTTTGATGTTAAGATTATTCTTTTTGGCTTGAATAGTGCCTATAACAGTTTCATTATTAGGATCTACTGTAGCTACTGTGCAGTAGCAGTTGTTGATGGTTGCGATGCTAAAAAAATAGCAACATTGCAGATTAAGGACTTTAAATATTTTTTATAAGACATATCTAATTGACACAAAAATACAAAAAATTTTCAAAAAACTCATAAACCATTCTTTGTAAATACTTACTTCATACATCAGTACACCAACAAAAATGATCAAATAAAACACACTTGATGCTAAAAAAAAGTTTCTTCTTGATCCTCTTGGTTGAATAAACTATATACACCTATTGCTATAGTTATAAATAATAGAATTGATAGCCCTATTATAGGAAGTAGAGGTTTTTTATTGGATGAGGTTATAGCTGGTATTGGGCTATTATTGTAATGACGTTTAGGAATTATAACATTGCCCCTAAAACCAGTAACACCTTCAGGAAAAATAAATTTTGTTTTATTATTCGCAATTGGCTCCATAGTATCTGGAATGTCTAAGTTAGAGTTTGGATCATCTTTTGGGTCAGAATATATAGTAAGGAGCTCGTCTGGGTTAACTTTTTCCCTTTGTTTTGGTCTATAGCTTTGAGTCCACTCTGAAGGTTCAGGCCCTTTTTTATAGTCATTGCTTGTGAGTCTTTTCCAATTATAATTACTTTGTTTTTTCTCTAACTTGGTATCAAAATCATATTTTAAGCTATATATCTGTTTATCTAACCTTTTTAGGCTTTCAATATATTGAGAATCTTTTTCCATATTAGGCTCTTCTATTCTTCTGCCTGTTAGAATAAAATAAAAGTCGTTGTTACTTACTTCTTCAACTTTGTTATTTACAATAATCTTGTTATAGTAACTATCTTCTGATAATTGAATAAATCTGTAATTTTTAAAACATTCTAAAAAAGTCTTTATTGTATAAGTAGACTCAATTCTATCTAACAATTCTCTTAACTCATTGTCTAACTTCCTTTCTATTTCTAAATTACGGTTGTATAAAGTTAGCCTGAATTGGTTATCAATATCATGCATATAATTAAAATCTACATATACTTCTGAGTTAAGAGTTATACTATTTAATCCTAACTTTTCATTTAGTACTTGCGTAAAAATCATCTCATAAAAACCATCTTTTTTTAAAAGATTTAAAATAGAGTGTTTGTTATCTGGAAGTGTTTGAGCGCTAAATTCTATTGTAAGATAATCAAGAGTATATCTTTGTGCTACATCAACTATAACCCTATAAAATAATACTTTAATTTGGTATACATCTTCTTTATTGTTTATATCCATTATAAGATGATTTTTATCTCTTTCTATCATAGCATTTCTTGAATCAAAGTCATCTAGAGTAACCCAATGCCAGCCTTTATTATCTTCAGATTGATGATCTTTTTGTCCAATAATTAAGCCTATTTTAACCCCAGAAGTTAATTTAGTATTTATTTTTGATATAATATCTCCGTTCATTTTGTCTTTTGTAGCAGGCTTATATGGTGATATTATAATCTTTTTTTTAATAGGACGACTACTGGTTCTTTCTACCTCATGCATTATAGATAATAAATAATTTATTCTATTATGTAAATAATCTATCTATTCTTTTATAAAATCAGAGCTTTCATCTTTACTATTAATTTTAAACCCCTATTATGTAATAATAGGCACTATTTTTTTTAGCATACCAGCCCTGGTAGGGTATTGAGATACATATGATACTTTAGAACTATTAAAGAAGGGAGCTACTAACTGTTGAATTTTTTTATGAGTAAACATATTAACTACTTTTCTTAATGTAGCATTACTATAAATGTTATGTTCTCCGAAGCTTTTTTTAGCTGTGGTAGGTAAAGTAAAACTTTGAGTGTCATAGTTAAAAGAAAGACTCTCATCATTCACACTACTATATCTTATAGTGCAATTTTCAAGTTGAGTAATAAAAGTCCCATCTTCTTTTAGAAGATGAAGTATGGATCTATGATCAAGCTTAGATTAAGTAAGTGGAAAATTTTTCACTTCTTTATGCATATAAGATAATATAGACCAATCAGATACTACTAAATCAAATAAACCATCTATTTTTCTCAGATCTTAGGTATTATTGAAATCCATTACAAGGTGTTGATTGTTACTGTCGCTGTTTTTAACTCTAAGTTCATCAAAAGAAGCGTTATCTAACGAATACCATTGGTAATTATTATTAGACTCTGGGATTTTTTGAACAGGATCTTTGCCTAAAATAAGAGCTTGTTTTAAGTTAGGTTTATTGTTGTTGATATTCGTTAATATTGCTTATAACAGTTTCATTCTTAGGGTCTGATTTAGCTTCTGTGCAATAGCAGTTGTTGATGGTTGTTATGCCAAAAACAACAACATTGCAGATTAAAGACTTTAAATATTTTGTATATGACATATGCACTATTATATCATAGGAAGATATAAAAAAATTCCAATGAATTCATAAAATCCGAACAGATATAATTGTACGCAACTCATTTGTTGTCTAATCATTTTTTAGTATTAAAATCAATCAGCATTTATCTTTTATAGATAAAATTCACAGATTTTTATTACTCTATTTTGATGATCATAATTCTATAAAGTGAGTCTTAATAAATAACAGAATTATGAATTGCATATTATTTATAACCCTTTGCAATATTCTTTTAAAATCAAAAATCTACCATAAAACAAAAATTAGATTTTGTAGAAATTTCACACTTACTCATAATAAAATTTGAAAATCATGTATTCTACTATAATTCTAGCAACATTTCTTATAGCCATTCTAGCACTTGGGCTTTGGGCAGCAAGAGGAGTCAAGACAATGAAAGATTACGCTTTAGCTAATCGATCACTGGGTACTGGGGTGCTTACAATGACACTACTTGCAACTTTTATTGCTGCTGGGAATTTAGGGTTTATTGCTCGTATTTTTGATAGGGGAATATGCCATGGTATTTTATATCCACTTTCATTTATTACTAGTTTTATACTATTATGAGCTTTTATAGCCCCAAATGTAGTTTATTTTAGAGATTGTCTTACAACAGGGGATATTGTGGATAAGCTTTATGGAAGAGGCGCACGTATTTTTAGTGGAGTTATATCTGTTTTTGTATATATTTTAATTTTCTCTACTCAGTTAAAATCAATTGGAGAGATTGTAGGATTTATGTTCAAAGGCATATCTGTTGAGTATGTTATTTTAGTTACGGGACTTATTATAGTGACTTATACATCAGTAAGTGGAATGCGTGGAGTTGCCTACACGGATGTATTACAATTTGTGTTTATGGTTGCGATGTTATTTATTTTAACTGGTGCTTTGCTCCAAAAAGTAGGTGGCTTAAAGGCTTTAATTCAGCAACTTCCAGAGGATAAAAAAAGGTTTTGGGATGATCCTTCTCTGGTTCGAGATATTAAAACAAGGCTATTTTTTGGAGTTATTCCAACATTCCTTCTTACTCCTCCAATTTTTCAGAGAATATTAATGGTTCAAAATAAAAGACAGGTTAAATATATGTTTTTTTCAAGCTCTATTATTTACTCGATAGTTGCAATAATGCTATTAATTTTAGGTTTAGGAGCCATTGTTTATAAAGATGTAAATCCAGGCTTAATTATACCAACTACAGATAATTGCAATATGGCGGGGTATCTAGGAAATGAACTTTTTAAAGAAAGTAATATATTAAGAATTTTTCTATTAGTGGGAATGATTTTTATTCTCTAATAAACAGTTGACTCTTATCTTAACACTGTTGGAATTTCATTAATTCATGATGTAGTTCATCCAATTTGCGATAAAAGAAATATAGTTATTAATGAAGTTATGTGGTCAAGAGTTTCTACATTTTTCATTGGGATATTATCAGTGCTTTCTGCCTTTAGTGGTGTTGGATCTACAAGTGCTTATATTGGAATTGGTTATTATCAAGTTGTGTTTATAATGCACTTAATTCTTTTTCCTCTAATTGTTGGAGTAATGGGAGTAAAAACAGATAAAAAATCATTT
>PJEL010003021.1_pt1 | contig 14770 bp, 18 predicted proteins | sample 1853271 | NCBI WGS metagenome assembly PJEL01 (sample SAMN08108733, study PRJNA415343) | Invertebrate metagenome, whole genome shotgun sequencing project. | host: Globobulimina | place: Sweden: Gullmar Fjord | collected 2015-08 | reverse complement strand
GAAGCCAGCGATGGTTTGTGATTTGATGAGCCAAGAGTTGTAGTTCTCATCGTAGTAAATCTTGTTGCGAGTGCTACCAGCGGTAACACCACCAACAGGACCATTGGGATTCTTGCCATTACCAGGGCCATTATACATAGCCAAGGCTGCGGGCAAGCCGTTTGCAATTGCGAAGTTGCCGTTGTACTTCGTCAGGTCAGTTGTAACATTCGTACTAGGAAGATGCAACGTCTCAACGAGGTTGAATCCTTCAAGCATACCAATGATACGGCGTTCGATGGAGAAGTTGCCCCCATCAGCATGGTCCTTGTTGATAACACGGTTAGTACCCCAAGTCAAGACCTGCTTGATGAAGGGACTAATAAACAAGAAGCGATTGGTACGAGGGATATTATCCTCGTCCATGAGTCGCGCCAAGTTTGATGCGTCAGCGGAGAATGCGTCTGCGCCAGTAGCGCTGACAGCATAAGCGTCAGTCAAGTCAGCCCATGCACCACCGCCAGATTTGCGAAGAACACGGTTGCCGCCGTTGTGGACATTCGTTACTGCTGCTGTTCGCGCGGCGAGAAGGCCGACGATCGCAATACGCTTGTCCTGTTTCTCTGACACAATGCGGATACACTCATCCACGTCAGGTTGAAGTTCATCAGATGCAGACAGGACTTGATCCTGAAGTGACATCTGAAGTGCTTTGATGAGTTCGTCATCCACATCAACATCATAATTGGTGTTGACACGGGTGCCGCCGAGAATACGTTGTCCCCGGACGTGATGCTCTGCATCTTCGGGGGAGTCGCCACGAACCTTCCAACGGTTGCTAGACTGACCGGGTGCCAAATTCATTGTCTGAATAAAGCGTGAGTTATGAAACACGTTCTGATCCTGGAATGATCGAAGGACCATTGAATCCAAGAGTTGTGTATTCAGAAATCTTTGGTCAGAATCGCCTGTAACCGTATTCGGATTGTGAATAGGTACGACATCTGCCATAATGGGCGTTCCTTTTTGAAAGGAGTATCGCTTGAGTTTCGGATGTCAACAATCTTCTGATTGTCCCATCAATCAAGCGAGGCCCAAAGGGTTATCCCGTCTTCATCGTGAGGTCTTCTGAATGAATCAATACCTGGAATAGCCAGTGACTTTATCCCCCGTAGGGAGACACTGGAGTACCAAACAAACACCCCGCAGAACCAGCTAAGGAACTGCGAGGCGAGCAAAGAGGAGCGGCGTTAGGAGTTGGTTTTTGCTGGTGTAGGCTTACGCGAGGTAGCCTTCTTGTTATCAGCCTCTTTAGCTTTCGCCGCTTCGCCCTTCATAATCATATCTTTGAGTTGTGCAATCTCATCTTCTTGAGCCTGCATTCGGTTGAGCAGGGCTTGGTCATCTGTCAAAGAAACCATTTCGATCTCTATGCCAGATTTCTCGACTGCATCAAGGATTGCGTCATGGATGGCCACGTTTTTACTGGTCCGAGTGGCAGTGCCTAATTCTCGGCCATCATAGTTGTGGTTGACCACTGCCCTAATAGCTCCGGCCTTGTGACCTGCACCCTGTGTGCTCATTAGGACCGTGCTAAAACTAGCGTCAAGCTGGTCTAGAACATGTTTTACATCGAAATCTTCTGCTTTATATGCACTCATTGCTGTTATCCATTCAGGTTAGTCAGAACTTCGCGGGGGGTGTTTGCTAGTCTGGTCATAAATTCAGTGTCATGCTTACGGAAAGTGGGTCCATATCGCTGCATGGAGGCGTTCTCAGCCTGACGTATCTCGTCTGCATTAGCAAATCCACGAGTTGAAGCAGTCGCTCCCATGTCACCCACTACACGGTCCGAAGAACCTGTAGCTCCAATGGCTGCGTTGCGACTCTCGGTCAACTTGTCCATAGCAGTATCTAACGTAAGCGGATTTTCAAGGAGAGCGTCGAACTGAGCCTTCTGTTCGTCGGGTAAAGAGTTCTTGTGTGCAATCAATGCTTGGAATTGCTCTTGGCCACCAGCCATTTCGGTAGCCTGGTCTACATACTTCTGCTGTGCTTGCCCTTTGAGGGTGCTAACAGCTACGCCGCCATGAAGGTGACTATCTACCAGTTCTTTACTGAGTGAAATCTCTTGTCCGTTGACATTGAGAGTCACTTTACCAAAGGCATTGTACTGCTCATCCGTCAGTTCACCATGTTCTAGGAACTGGTTGACTACAGCCTCGTTCTCAAGGCCAGCTTGAGCCAAGATGCCCTCGACTCCAATGTTATCCGGAGTGTCAGTGAGGCCAGTACCATCCTCTTTCTTAGAGAACTTGCCGCCTGCATCACGCTGGGGTGCTGCTGATACTGCCTCGGCAAGCTGTTCCTTGAGAATCTTGTTCTCTTCAGCCTGAGCTGTAATCTTGGACTGCCCCTCGTTGAGTGCAGTGCCTACATCTTCCATTGTATTGAACTTGCCAAAGTATTGCGGCACCACTTCAGTCTGGGCCTGATTCTCTGTGGTGCCACTACCGTCATCAAAATGAATATCGGTTGGCTGCCCCTCTACTGGTGCTTCTTCTGCCATGCTATTGCTCCTGTTGCTTAGCTGCGTTTACTGCGACTTCGCCCATCGACTCGATACCCGTGTCGATTGCCTTGGCTTGTGTCGCCTGATCTTGCCGAGCCTGAGCCTCAGCTTGCTTCTGTTCTTCTGATTTGACAAGGCCAGGCTCGTTGATACCACTCTGTCGAGCAAGTACACGGACCAAGGTAGAAGTGTCGATGTTCTCGATCATTACTTCTGGGCCGAAGGATGCGACAGCCTGAGCAAATGACATCGTACTCTGAGCTTGAGCAGCGTTACTAATCAATGCTACGCCAGAGATAACTTCGATCTCAATATCAGCATCCTCGAAACTGCCAAGTTTCCCTTGCTTCTGCAATTGAAATAACGTTCTCCGTAGCATTGGACGCTGTAATGCGTCTGCTATACTAGAGTATGAGGAGGATGTTGCGAGTTCGTTCTCGAATCCTACGCGGGCTGCTTGCAATGCGGTAACTCTATCACCACGGGGAGTCGTCTCACTCTCTAGGAGGAAGGCTGCACCAAGGTCTTTACGAATATCGGTGCCTACCTGAGCAACTACGCTGAAGTCGGCCACCTTCTCTACCTGAAGTAGTCCCACGTCGGCCCATTTGCCATCGCGGATTTTCACACCACGAACAATAGAGCCGGAATCTTTAGCGAGGTCATCGTCGCGGATAAGGCTTGTCTGCTCTACGCCCCAAAGGAACTTCGAGGCCATGCCTGCCCAGTCCACCATGCGTTCGCGGAGCGCGTCGTGTGTTCTGAGGTCGCCAAGGTACTGCTCAATAAAGCCACGACCATAGTCTTCACCTGGCACCATACGGAATGGCACTGAGAAGAAGGGTGACACTTTCTCGGTAGACTCAGCAATGGTGAAGCCCTCAAGCTCCTGCTCAATCTTCCACACCTTCTCACTATGGTCCCAAGCGACTCGTGTATACAAGTCCTTCAATCGTTCGTCGTAATTTTCTTCCGCCTCTAGTTCACTGCGATTGAGCTTCGCCTTTGCAAGCTGCTCATCTGTCAGGTTCAGCGGGTCTTTCTTCTCGCATACGATATGCCAGAGTACGTTCGCACTGTGGTCACGCTTCGTAACATACTGATCTCGTCTCCACACTCGTAGTGCGAAGTCGTTATTCATCTCAAGGAGTACGTCACCCGTGATAATCAACTGAATGATTGCCATCTGCATTGAGTTGCGGAAGGTGGAGAAACCGCCGCGATCTCGGATAGCGAGGGATGAACTCTCTAGGACCGCAGTAACCATCATGGCTGCAATGTGCAGTGTTTCGTATGCTTGCTGCAAGTCCTGCTGTAGTGCGGGGTCTTGGTTGATCCGCGGATTGAATCGCAAGTCTTTCGATGGGAGGAAGCGGAAGAACGTATCGTCAGGGGGGAAGAGGGACAGCATGAATCGTGCTGCCATATTCGTAGTGCCCATCGCTCCGATAGAGTTGTGGTTATCAGGGAGCCGGGCATTCTTGTCTTGGTCATCTGGGGGTAGGACTTCAGGTAGGGTCAGTGAGGCACACAGTCTAGCTCGATCAAGGAGTTCGCTTGAATCCGATAAGCCTCTGCCGTACAGTGCTTTGATGGGTCCGTCACTCATTTGAGTGTACTCAACCCTGTGCTAGGTGGGTTTACGCCACCTTCTACTCGCAAGTCTGATCGCTTGAGCCGTCGAGCACGGAAGGCAGCCTCAGCTTCACCAGAACGCCGCTCATCATCCGTTACCGGGGCCGCTTCTGGAATCGGCTTGAGTTTGTGGGACTCGCCCCCACCGCCAAATATACTCATAATCAGTCCTGTTCTTCTCCGAGTTTATGTGCCCACCCACGCATTTTGTGGATAGTATCCCTAAGTTGTGCTAGTTTTGCAAGCTCGCTGGTAGCCTCCGGCTTCTCCTTGAGAACCGCGTCAATCAATTCGTCCGTATCAAACTCACTGTCCAGCCACTCTTCCATCGCGTCGGCACACAAAGTCCATTGATGTGCTGCCAGCTTAGTGTATTTCGGTTCTGCCATACCCTTGCTCCTCTAGCCAGTCGTGTAATTGCTGTGGTGTTATGACCGATGGTACAGCAAGGCCGCAGTCTCTCAAGACAGCAGCCGTTGTTTCCACACAGTCGTAGGTTATCAGACTAGGGTCATTCATCATCCACTTGAGGATGGTAAATAGGACGTTCGCCTTTGGCTGTCCAAGATACTTCCCCCAGTCGGGTGATTTCTCCACGGGGACAGTGAAGGCTACTGCCAGGCCCTTCCGATGGAGGATATACTGGGAAGTAGGGTAGAGTACGATTGATGATGTCCGAGCCACTTCGAGGACTATCCATGAGTTGCCAACGCTCACATGGTCGGCCTGGCTCCGGCACATCCACCGGCCTAAGCAGATTAGCATGACTGCAAAGCCTAACACCGGGGATCGGCGGACGATCTTGGTTATACATTTCGGCTTCCTCGCTACAAAATAGACAATGACGTATCCACATCGCTTGCCTTGCTCGTTATAGTCACAACCATCAAGAGAAGATATAGGCGGATTTTCTAACATCAGAAAGCCTCATATCGCCTAACACTGGAGCTTCTGGTAATGATACATCATATTGATTCAGAAGTTGCCCACGGAGCCAGCCCAGCAAAGGCAACGAATGCAACTCGATAAACGTCTCACGCAAGATAACCCCCATCTCCTCCACATGCTCTGCTGTAGTCCAATAGCTGTCGTGGACCGCTGAGAAGGGGATGTTGCATTCCCGGCATTTGAGGGCCGTGTACATCATGTGGGTAGCGTCGATGGAATGGATGAAGTTTGGCGCGAAAGCGTTGACTTGCTTGCGTACATTCAGGGGCAAGTCTTCGTCATCCATATCAGTAGGCGTAAGGAAGCCATTGATAGTACGGATATTGAACTTACCACCCCTCCGGTAGGGCTGCGATACAGGGAATCCCAGCGGAGTCACCCACTCCAAAGGCTGCTTAGCCTCTCGGCAGATGATCTGAGCACACTCTGTCAGCCATCGCATAGCTTCCATAGCAGCAGGACACACCTGCTCCATTGCATTGAAGATAGCCTTTGCTAGATAGTTCGCTGCTGTATACAGCTTACTTCTCGGCACCATCCCCCCATCTCGCTCCACTATGATCTTGCCATCCTCGAAGCCAGCATCAATCAGTTTGCCCTCGATCTGCTTACGAGCACCAACCAGTGTTACCTTGTAGACCATCGTCATAATTGGCTGCTTGTTCACACTGCGAAGCAGGAAGTCTTCTACTAGGTCAGCACCTTCTACCCTATTGATAATGTCATCGGGTAAGTTTTCGCCAATCACGTTGGTAATCTTGATATAGACATCGTGAATCTGATTACTAGGCAGAAGGTTGGTCGCTTCAGCCCCACTGGAATCCCTCAGCATAGCCGAGTAGTGCTGAAGTCCGTTGCAGGTGCCATCCACCTGCACAGGAATATGGCAGTCATCAAAGCTAGCAAGACATGCCGCTGCGAACTGCCACGGCTTGTCCGCTGACTCCAGCAAATCATCGCACTTGCTCCAGTTATCTCGGCCCCATGCCTCTCGCTCATCGAAGGGTAGTTTGTCATGGCCGTACATACCCGCGATATGCCGGTAGAGCCACGTCTCAGCCATCCCTTCGACCTTACAGCCTTCCGCAAACTCCAGTAACCCCCGGCATACGTCATCCCCCTGATGATTCAAGTGTGGAGGGATGGGGTATACTCTTCCCCGGAAGTCGAACTGGTGCGGGAAGTAGAACTTCTCGTAATGATGGAACTCGGCTGCCACCTGCTCTCGATACATATGCTCCGTCCGCTGAGAGAGGAGCTTGATGTTCTCATGCCGCGTCTCACGGCGATCCGAGATAAACTGCTTCATGGATTCTTCGGACCGATCAGCAGGGAGGGGGGAAAGGTCGATCGGGTCAGCACGGGGAATACCCAGCTCGCCTCCACCATTCTCCCATACCTCTTGCTGCATGTCCGCTATCTGGCAGTTGACCTGCCACTCTGTTTCCCCAATAGCATCCAAGGCACCGTACACCCGATCAGCGTCAGCTTTGGGCATCTCGTGAATGAGCCTCTTCTGTCGGCGGGTGATCTTGGAGATAAAGGGAGTGCGAATCTTAGCGTATCCACCTTCAGTACCCTCTAGCCAAGGGTACGGCTTCACAATCATAGGAGCGAATCGGGGGCGTAAGAACTGGCGGAAGCCATGCCCCTCTTGAATGACATCACGGGCAGCGTCCGTTAGCACGACGAACTTAGAGGCGAATTTCTTGCCAGGCTTGTGTTTCTTGTAAATAAAGAAGGCCGGAGAATACTCGTCGTCATAGTTCTTCGTTGAGCACGAGAGCATAGCCATATGCACAAGTGCAGCTCCTACCTTCACCTTCAGCATAACATCCCACTTCGGGTGTTCCAGGAGCTTACGGGCATAGCGATTCATCTGCCCATGCTTGAGACGTTTGAACCGCTTATCGAGAAAGGTGCGGACTTTATCCCCATGATCTTTACCACGGTCTTCCGCCTTCATAATGTCAAAGTTGACCTCGCCCAGATAGGCGCGGCCAACGATGTGTACCATTTGCAAGAAGGTGACTTCTCCAGTGAGCAGACAAGCCGAAGTCATCTGTTGCATGGTGACAAGAGCGATACGCTCTGGATCGAGAACGGTGAAGGCAGGGGCGTAGATACTGCGGTCGGCAGAACGCTTGCCCTCTTCGTGTGCTTTGATTTCTGTGCGGATTGCGTTGGCGAGAGGATGAAGCCAGTGGCACATAAGCCTCTCCACTGGCTTCAAACTGCTCCCTTCGCCGCGACCGATTGCCTCGTCCTTGAGGCGATGGTATCTTTCGATACCCTCTTCCACTGATCTTTTCTCTAGCTGAATCTGGTCTTCAAGGACTGATCCGGCTAGTAGTCGCTCAACCATCTGGTATTCCTAACAACTTGCGGACCTCCCCCGGCCCAATACCTGTTCCAATCCACTCTCGAACATCAACCGACTTTCCCGGCACTTCCACCGCAGTACCCTTCCAAACGAAGACACCCTTGCTTTCCAAACGGTCCACTATGGCCTGGGCTGTCTTGCGGCCTACCTCATTCTTGTCTGCAAATACGGCGAAGTCACACTTGTGCTTTTCGTACAGCCCCTTGCAAACTGCCATCAGGATGTCCGCACCAGACTGAGCCGCAGGTCTTCCGATACAGAACCAGCCTAACTTCATACTGGCCAGTGATACTGTATCAGAGAATCCCTCGCAGATAGCCACGGTCTGGATGCGTCCCACCGACACCCGTGGAGACTGGATAAATAATCCGTCCCGACCACCTGCAAGGGACCACTTCTTCCCGCTCTTGGCATCAATAAAACGGATGCCAGTCACTATACCATCTGACCCCCTCATGGGGACTACATAAGCGTTGCGTTCCCATGAATACCCAACACCAAACTTCTTCACGGTGTTCGGATCAGCCGACCATTTTTCTGCCATCTCCACCCAGCATTGCCAGGTGGTGTTTCTGTAGTAATCATAGGCAATTTTATCGACTTGACTAGGTTGCATGTACGATTTCCTTTCCTGGCGGACAATATTTCTGCCCTCTGGAATGGCGTTCAACTGGTGTATCCAGCCACCACCCTTGCCCTCAAAGGCACTCGCTACCCGCCAGCATTTGACAGCGCGACCATCGTCGCTGATATGACAGCGAGGGCCTTCACAGATGGGGCAGATTTTCATGCGTGGCCAATGGGTCATCTAATTAGCCTTTGTCCTCCCGCCCCAGCAGCTTACCAAGCTCGCAATCGCCGCGGTGGCCCCAGCAGCTTTGCAGAAACCCGCCCCTGTGTCCGTCTAGCGGGTTGATACCCCGGCACATCGGGCAACAAGACACCATAACACCGCAACCGGGACACATTGCTTGCCCCTCTTCACGCCCACTCCACTCCAGTTTCTTCAGCAGCTCTAAATCAGTCATCGCTCACGTCCTTACACAAACAATCCATGCTCCACCGCTTTATCAACTCGCGGCACAGCCCTATCCTCTTCTGGCCGCTGCCAACCACTGGCAGCAATACGCCCTATCTTGAATGATGCCTCTTGACGAGTCATCCTACTCCCATCATAGCCATATTCTGCTAGGATTCCACATTGCTTGACAGAAGCCTTCCCCTCTTCATGCCTACGCTTCAACTGGAAGATAAGGCTCTGCGCCTCTTTCGTTGTCATATGATCCACAGGCAAGCCCTTGCCGCCCATACGGACGATAGCCTTCTCCTGCTTCGCCGTGATCTTGTTGCTCGATTTGAGGTCCGGCACTTCGGGGATCTTCAAGCCAGTAGCCGTAAAGGGACACACCTCTAGCTTCTCGTAAGTAGCACGAGCAGTCATCCATGCTTCGTTTGCCTTGGCTGCTTCGAGAGCTTCCCGCTTGTGCATCTTCTCCTCTTCAGCCTGCATCCACTCTTCCAAGTCCATGATGTCAACCTTCTCTTCACCAAACTCCTCTTTGGCTCTTTCTCGGACCGCATCAGATGGGGGGTCACCGCCGAGCATGTTGACGGGGTTCATCAGGGTGTGTTTGCCTGCGTTGGCCGCGAAGTCGAACACTTCGAGGAAAGGCTTACCTTCATTGAGGCGAGTACCTCTCCCGACCATTTGACAATTTCCCAGGACCGCAACCTTCCCCTTCCTCCTTGTGATAATCATTCCGCTGGGAACTTCAATGCACCAAATCAGTTCTCCAGGCATTGACGAGACCTCTTGGAATAAGGGCCTGCCGTCTGTCTTGTTAGTGGGAACTGTCCAAGATTGCTTCTCTGGATTTATGTGCAACATGTAGCCGTCGCCATCAGTTCCGGCAACACCAATATTACACCTAATATTCCGCCTAACACAGAGAGCTTGGATTCCATCGGCAACACTATGCCTCCATGTTGCGATGCTCATGGTCCGCCGCTCGTGCGGGATGTTGGGCGACTTGCACCCGTCCCCAATATTCATAGCTTCAATCAAGATTAGCAATTGCCGCCTTGTCAAGTCATTCATCCAGCCTTCAAAATCCTTCGACATGTAATCGCTCAGGCCAGCCCAACCCTTGAGGTGCGAATCTCGGCCCCTCGGCTTGCCCTTAGATATTGTCCACCTGTGCAGAACATAGTTTCTTGGCCCAAAATTTGTCGGGGATGAATCAACCGAATGACCAAACTTGAAGCCGCATTCTTTTATTACTGACTCTATGTATTCAATGCAATATCCATACCGCTCAGATTGATATAGCGTAATTGCATTGTTGCAAGGATTGATATTACCATCAGTCATAACAAGACCAATGAAGCGAATTTCAGCATCAGGCAAATCAACCCCATGAGATGCTTCGGAACCGGCTACTGGAATTTCAAATAGGTCAGGTATTTCCGCCGCCACCTCGGCCTTGACAAATTCCCAAGAAGTCCTATCCCTTCGCCGACCGAATCGTTTTCGGCAAACCATATTATGCTTATCGGTCACACGAATGCTGGTGTGCGGATTTTCAATCCCAAACATCTTTTCACCATCATAAAGCGGACGCACTATACTTGACACGATTGGCTGCATTTCTACACCCCCGTCATGACTAAAGGCTGCCGCTGCAATCGGGGTATCGTCACATATTCCAAACCACCCATTGTCACCCAGTATCTCAGTCTGACTGTCCAGACAATAGAGACTGCGAGACTGGGTAGGACGTGCGATCACTACCACCTCAATACGAGGACAATCATACCCCTCAGTGAATACACCTACATTGCACATGTACTGAATCTCACCCGCTGCATACATCTCAAGCAAGACTTCCCGCTCTTCTCGCGGAGTCTTACCACAGATGAAGGCAGCAGAGCCAGGCTTGTGCCGATTCAGTATGTCGCGGAGTAGGTCAGCGTGATCTACACTGCTACAGAAGATCATGGTTTGCCGATCTCCTGCTTCGTCAAGACAAGCGGAGGCAACTCCCTGAACTGGCCCCTCAGCCCGCATGATCCGGTCGAGATCATCGGTGGCAAAATCCCCGGCTCGTGTCCTGACACCAGAGAGGTCGAGCTTGACATTCTTGATCGTTGTTTGACGGATTGGACATAAGTAGCCGTCTCGGATAGCTGTTTGTATATCGTAGCGGAATGATACAGTGTCAAAGATTGTTCCGAGAGCGACTCCATCTCCTCGGTCAGGCGTTGCAGTAACTCCACACAGTCTTGCCTGACCGCTGAGGAGGTGTTTGAGAATCTTTCGGTAGGAATTTGCGGGAGCATGGTGAGCCTCATCTATAATGACTAGCGATACTTCTTCTGGATCGAATCGCCGCAAGCGTCGCGGCTTGCACATCGTGGCGACCGACCCAACTACGATACGAGCATCATCGGCGTGCTGGTTGGCCATTTCAATGCCAGCATCTACGCGGGTGATACTCTCCAATGTCTTCTTAGCCTGCTTGATAAGCTCAGTGCGGTGGGCGAGGACAACCACCCTGCCATAAGGCAGGTATTCTTTCGCAATATGAGAGAAGACTACCGTTTTGCCTGTTCCGGTCGCTTTGACCAGTAGCGGCCTGTAACCACTCTCCATATCAGAGATGGTCTTGAACTTGGCTTCAGATTGGTAGGGGTAGAGTTTGATTAGCTATCTCCCTCCGACACACGAACTGGCCTCTCGCCACACCTAGTGCATGGGTTTTGACGAACCTCATGGGGGCAGTGCAGGCCCCACCACTTGTGATCGCAGAACTGGCATCGCCTGCAAAAGTGCGAAGTGCTCATATCGTCATCGTCATACGGACGCTGATCATCATAGCATGTGCATTCACGGCCCTCGATAGTAGTATCATCAATCGGAATATGCTCCATCACTCACCACCTTTCGCAGCTCTATTTGCAATCTCTCGCTGCACTTGAACAAGAGACTTCTCTTCTAGCAATGCTTTCAGTTTAGCGTACTTCGACTCCGCTTCTTGGCAGCGCCGGTTGAGCTTGGCGTTTGTTTCGTTGGCACGTTCTAGGGCTGCTTCATTACGATTGAAATCTAAGTGAAGACTTTCATAGTCTTCGGCCCAATCCTTCACGGACTTAGCAAAATCTTCGAGACTAATCCTGTTGCAGCTCATCTCGCAATTCCTTTCCTGCGACTACCGCCGCGATATTCTGGGTAGCTCAAGCCATCAGGATCGGGAGCAGGGAGTACAAACATCTCGCCACCGATCATGGGCACAAACATGTTACGCCGACCATCTGCATTAGTCAAGACCACAGGCCCAAAGAAAGGCGTTACCCTGTGCCATCCATCCCGCCTATCCGCACTCGTCTCTACTACCTGGTGCTGGTATATCTTCATCCGGTACAGGCCCGGCACACTCACTGCAATCGCACCACCAAAACCCTTACGCATCACGGGGTACGCAAACCTCAGTGGCCGGTCCAAGAATTCTTGACCTATCTTCTTCGCTTCCATCGTATCGAGGTCCACTTTCCACGCTACAGCATGAGTAGATAGAACTGTAATGACAGGCGACCCGAACGGGGGCTGATTCCAATCAATAAGAGATACGCTTGTACTGAACAGAAGTCCATTGCCAGAGGCAGCCAGAACGTCAGCATGGAAACCGTTTCCACCACATGCTGCCACAGTATAGCGTCTACGAATATGTCCATACTCATCGGTCCACTCCTTGAAGTAGTATCGGCCAATATCAATATCTATCGAATTGATACTTACATTCCACCGCTTCTCATCATTCCATACGTCAGACAAACAGTACAGCTCATCCTTCGCTACTAGCATGTCGAGTGCAGCATAGTCTACTTCATCGACAATAGTACCGTCAGGCTTGATCGTATAGACCACTTTATCACTGAAGACACCCGGAGCAGTCGCTACTACGATCTGATTCTGGTGGATCACGATGTTGTATACGTCAGTGCCTCTGGGTAGTGTGATAGGCCAGCCGGGGAGAGGTCGCATCCTGTGGTCAAGAAGGACCAAGGTAGAGGGTTTGAGGCCGACGATGATCTCGTCGATGCCGTCGTTGTTGAAGTCATGGGCGACGATTGGGGAGTGGTTGTTGCTGCTGGCGTTGAGGCTGGTGTACTCATCGAGCCATGCACCTGTAGCACCATCGTAAGAATGGATGCCCCGGCGATCTTTCCCGATAATCTCATCGCCTGGAGTACCGTCTATCTCGCAGATGGTCAGAGGTACGAAAGAAGTACCTACACCCGCATTCGTGACATTCGACCAGAGTGGCGTACCGTCCCATGCAAACGCATAGATGCCCTCTGGTTGTCCTTCACCTTCGCTAATGTGAGAGACAATCTCGCTGATCCCGTCGCCATCTCCATCGAAAGCGGCGGGCTGGGAGATGTGTTGGTTTGCGTTCTTGGTTTGAATGATCTGCGCATGGGCAGTGCCTCCTAGTAACAGTGATCCGATCAGGGGAAGAGTACGATACATATATGCCTACATTTCTTTAGTGTCCTTCCGAAATACAACGTCGGTTAGAAAGGTGATAAACTCGGCAAACTCGCGTTCACTGAGTTCGATTATGTTATCCGGCTGGTGAATAGTCAACATTTTCAAGGTATTACTACGGTCATACGATATTTCTAAACTACCTACTTCGCGTGTGTGCATTACTTATCCTAACTCAAAGAACCACTTTGCAAATTCACTCAATCCCCCGACCACCGCCGCTACAATAGCTACGCCGATAACGACGAACAAGATACGCGCAAACCCCTCAAATACCTCAAGAGGGACTCCAGAGAACTCCCCGCGATACTGACTGCCCTGCGGAACCCACGAAGGCATAAAATAGCGATCCATGTTGTGTTTGCATTTGCGGCATTGCCACTCGTTGGAATCTTCATCATAAATAATCACATCTCCACTGCATTCGGAGCAGATAACATCGCCATATGGCCGAGAGCCACAGCGGTGGCAATGGATGCCACAAACATCTCCGTAGAGCCAACCTTCCATCGGCTGGTCGCAACACATGAAGTCATCTGGACAATCGCTAGGATTAGCCATTACTTATCTCCATCAAGATGCGGCAGCTTCTCCAGTTCGATACCACTAGATATACGAGAAGGTGGTGCGGGGCACTTGATGCCACTCAGCTTGCACATCTCGTACACATCAGCCACGTCACACCACCGCTGGTTAGGATTGAGCAGTGGCTTGTTACCGCTTCGCATGAATTGATCTAACTCCGCGTACTTCGAGAGACTCTCGATATGCTCACGATTAGATACTACGAAGATTCTAATCTTGTCCCACTGGGAACTTCCGAGTGAATGTGACATCACTTATCCTCCACCAGCTCTATCTTACCAGTCTTCTCATTGAGTATATACTTCATCTCACCACTTTCCAGTTGGACGGCAGTGATGCCTTCCCATCGGCCAGCGTCGAAGCCAGCGTTATATCTAACCCTAGACACCTCGGCAATAATCACAGCAACCGACCCAATAAAGAATACGGCCACCATTGCTAACCACACTCGTTTTGCCAAAACATTCGCCTCTGACTGAGTCATCACTCCACCTCTTTCTTGCCGCAGCCGATCCACAGCATGAATGTTTCTAGCGTCATTACGATGGGGTCAAGGCTTGCATAAGGCCGCACAAATCTGCCCATTCCGCTACCAAGCCTTGTGTTGAAAGTCGCCACAAGCCATGATCGCCGATTCTCTCGAAACATGACGCACCAATCAGCTTTGCCAAGATTATAGACGGCTTCCTCTTCAGCCTGCTCCATAGCATCGCGCAGTAGCTTCGTACCCAGCCTCATGCCCTGCACTCGCTTACATTCGATATGCCAGTCAGGGATGTTGTGGGCGAGGTCAGTGGTGGAGATACCGTTGCGGGCATTGCGTTCGGCCTTGACAGGAGTGCCGTCAGGGAGGAGCCACTTGTTCAGCTCTATAGCGAGTTGTCGCTCGCCGGTAGCTCCCTTGCGGCGAGCCATCTTGCCTATCTTGGATCGTGATTTCTTAGCCATCACTAGACACCTTCGCAGCCTCGGCAGTTTCGCGGGTGGAGTAGCCTACATCGGAGATCGGCAGGGATCGTCCGTCCACATGCACAGTCCATTCATTCTGATACCTATAAGAAAGGACTTGCTCTTTGATTGAATCCGAGGAAGGCTCGTAGAAGAACACGCTGTCTACGCG
>PJEL010003020.1_pt1 | contig 14771 bp, 6 predicted proteins | sample 1853271 | NCBI WGS metagenome assembly PJEL01 (sample SAMN08108733, study PRJNA415343) | Invertebrate metagenome, whole genome shotgun sequencing project. | host: Globobulimina | place: Sweden: Gullmar Fjord | collected 2015-08 | reverse complement strand
GGTATTAAATATGACTTAACATTGCATCCAGATGCGCCAAAGACACCTGCTTTACCAACGAAAGAAGCTGAGTTCTACTTCTCTGATACGGGGTGGAGTCACTGGCGGCCATATATAGTGGATAATTCACGACTACCATTATCAATAGAAAAAATGCGTATTTATGCTGAGCCACGTACATTTATTCAAAAAGCAAAATTTGCTGGTTATACATGTGAAATACCTGTTGGCAAAACATCTTGTATTGTTGATTATAACTTTAATCTTGATGTTGGGACTACTGGATATATTCACAATGAGATTAATTTAAGTAACTTAGATGGTACATTGGTAGCCCAACGCGCTTGGGCTGAAGTGGAGTGGAATGATATATACTACCCTGTAATAACAACTAAATTTGATAGTAAAAGCTCGACTTTAACAGCTGAGGTATACCAAGAAGGGCAGGGGTCATACTTTGATCGCCTTACACTTGCAAAAACATGGATTGAAGATAAAAATGGCAACCCATATGAAGTAAACGCTAAAAAAATAAGCCAGAAAGGTGAGTATTATGTTTATACATGGGATTTAAAAAATCTGCCTGAAGGTACTCATGACATTGTTGTAGCGGCAAAAGAAAATCATGGCCCTTTGACTAAAGAGTTCGCTTTGAAGTTTACCTCTGATAAATCAGCGCCTGTCGTGAAAATTGAGTTTGAAAACAACTCACCCAGCATATCAAGCTTAGATCAGGTAGTAATAACAGCGTATGATGCAAATTCTGATATAACATTAACAGATATACAGCTAGTGGACGGGCCAGCTAAGGAGGATGTGTATCTTACCAGTCAATCTATAGGTTCCAATAAGTATGGATTGCTTTATCCGGTTCTTTTCCCATCTGAAACGCAAAGTGGCAATTATACACTTAAAGTGAGTGCCATAGATGAACAAGGTAATTCAACGACAACAACTAAGACCTTTTTTTACGATCCGCCCCGCGTTCAATTGTCGGGTAATAGCTCACTGTTAACGTTACCAAACATTAAGCAAAGTGTACGTCGCGCCAATGGTGATAGAACAATTTTATCAAATACGGTAAAGGTTAAAGGCGAAACAATAAGTGGTACATATCCATTATTTGCTACTTTAAGGAGCGATGCTGTAGGGAGCGTCGTAGTGCAGGGGGTAGTATTAAATCCGGGCGATACAAAAACCATTACTGAAAGTTATAACTTCAATTCCAATAACGCTAAATACAATTTAGACTTTTATCCAAGCGATACAACAACCGAGAGCTCTGGCAGTTTGTTGATTGGCTCGACGGCTCCAAATACACCTGTTTTAGTTTTCGGCTATGACTTTAAAGAGCTAAAAACGGATAGAACAGTCAACACTGAACCTTTTGCTATCATCGAGGCTATGACTTCGGAGGTAAAATTAGCATCAAGCAATCAATATTGTAAAACATTAACGCACGATATAAATATTGCAAAAGCAAGCAATGCGTTTGATGCACCAGTCTGTCTAGTTACCTACTCAATAAATGCAGTGAATAAAAAGCTATCTACGCAGAGTAACGCTGTAACATTTAGTGGTTATATGGACTCTCTTGCATATGAAAATATGAGTGTGCTTATTACTGCGTACTCTGGCACAAGCAAATACACTCTGGGTGAATATGAATACCAAATCAAACCTAAAGGCCCTGACGGACAAATTAAATCTCATTTAACTCAGGACATTTCAAAAATACTGCATAAAATTGAAATGATTGAGTTTTCAGCAGAGTTCGATACCTTTTCCGGTTGCTCTATCACTGGAGATAGAGGGATCGCAATGGAATATGCTTTTGATAAAAGCGTTAATAATGGTGAGACCAAATGCTACCTTGAGTGGACTGCATTACCTGATGGCGTGCAAAAAATAGGCACGAGTGTCACTGCTAAAGGTTACGCGAACGTTGTAGGTAACAACACTGTTTCGTGGAAATTATCGATATTCCATGATGGTGACCAAAGTTTATTGATTTCCTCTGGCACGGTAGATAGTAATGTGGTTATTCCTGAAAAACCTGAATTAATTAGTACGACCTTAAGCTATAGTAATGGGCGTCAAACTAAAGGAGTGGAGCACTTACTTAGAGATAGTAACGCTAAAGTAAAAAACATTCAGTTTGAAGTAACGCCGCGAGATTACGTTCAGGTAGTTAGCTTAAACGGTCTATCGTGCACCATTCCAAAGGGTATTGATGAGTGTCGTATAGCTGTGGATATAGGGCCATTAGGCGAACAGGATACTCAAATTACAGGTATGCTACCAATAGATACATTGATAGATTCGAGTATTCCGTATTTCCTTGCAAAGAGTGAGGGAAGCTTCAAGCATAAACTTGATTGGGATTACACACCTCCCAAATTGGTAAACGTACTAATCAATAACACCAAAGACAATTCAGTTATAACTGAGGAAGTCGATGGCCATGAAATAAAATTAAATGAGGACGAAGCTGCCTTAATTTTATATAGCCCGTTTACAAACCTAACTGAAGATGAAACTTGGAAATTAAGAAACCCTAATCTTCATATATCTTCTGATGAAACCATCACGTTTGAGCAAACTGTGCTTATTGACGACAATCACTTTTTCTTTGCCCACGATAAAATTAATATAGATGATGAAAATCGTATTCTTACTGACAAAGTTGAAGTGTACGGTAACTACATAGTCTACCGTTATAACTTTCAATCTTTACCAGATGGTGCTTTTACATTCGAGGTTGATTTGCGAGATGAATATGAAAATGGTCAAGACTATATACACGACACTTTCATCATGCAAAGAACCGCGCCTCAAATACAATTAAGCTACTTACGTGATAGAGCACGAATTGTTGACGGACTCTATTTTGCATCGGATTTCGGCGCAGTAACGAATCCGGGTTGGGATAGCAATAATACAATTATTGAAGCCACACTCGGCGGCGAAAAAATGACTTTAGTCGATGATCCTGCTGAGCCTAGAAAAAACGTAAAATTTTTTGCAGGTGAATTTGAAACATTAACACCCGGACAAGAATACCCTTTAATTATTAAGGCGAGAGATACCGCCGGTAACATTGGTACATTTGAGCAAACGCTAACTTATGCACCGTCATTCTTTAACATCAAATCAAGCACAGGCATAACTGAGCTATACCAACATGTTCAGCGCGGTACGGCGTATATTTCACAAAGCAGGTATCTTTGTAACTATGTTGGCTCACAAGAAATGGCACGAGTAATTACCCGTGAAGCGCGTAAAGGTTGTTACGTTAAAATTGACAACTTACCTGATGGTATGAGCACCGTTTGGCAAGGATGGGCTCTTAAAGTAACAGGCTCTATACATCAACGGTCAGATAATGAAATTGAATATAGTGCTTATGTTGTAAACCCAGATGGTCAAGAAGTTAAAGTAAGCAATGAAACGTTTGCTTGGGATGTTAAACCGGCGCAAACAATGACTTTTGATATGTCACCAATCATAAAGTTAGATGAAACTGTATACGGAGTTATACCAGAGAACCCAGTGCTTGCTAGATATACACTTGAAAACGTGGCGGGTGAAGTAAATATAAACGTAACTCGTGGTGAATACTCTAATAGTGAGTTTATGGCACAGCGAAGTCATAAAGCTATATACGAATTATTAGGTGTTATTCGTGATGATGATGCTTCTAAGCGTAAAGTGTTTGAAAGATACCCTTTGAATATAGAGGCTTCATATAGCTTATCACCAGATAGAAAAGCGGGCACTTATGGTGAAGTAATCGTATTACCGTCACGAAGAGTCGCTTTAAATTTAACCATGGAAAGTAACGATGTCATATTAAGCACCGACGAGGTTAAAGTAACAGCACATATAGGGGCATGGAATTGGCAAGAAAAATTAAGTGATTATGATAAAGACACGATGGCTGAATGGGATGTTTATCTAGCCTATAAAGATAATAAGGGCGTAGAGAAGCGCATTTCTGATATAAAGAAAAATGACGCAAATGGACAAGTTATTTTCAATTTAAGTATTGAAGATATATTTAGAAAAAGCTCAGGCTTTTATGCTGTTGCGCAAGTTAAGTCGCCACACTCAGAATACACTCAAAAGTTAACATCTACTCCTATATTCATGCGTATTGTGCTAGGTACAGGTGTCAGTGGAAAACTAGCTAGTAACAAAGTTCGTGGAAAAGTACCGTTCACTACTTTGATACGTTATGACTATAACACTATTGAGGATATGGTTGCTGGTAACGACTCAGTTTGGCTTAAATCTAAGGACAATAAAACGTGGGAAGTCATGGAAGAGTACGCAGGACGAAGTGCTATCCCATTTTTGATGAGTGAAGCTGGTGATTACTATGTTAAAACAAAAGTAACTAATAAAAATACAAATGAGTCTACTACAACGGAAGCACTTAAAATCAGTGGTTATGATAAAGCGAGCTTAGTTATTAATGGGCCAACTCAAGTTTATGACGGGCAAGATATGAATTTGAAAATGGTTGATTATATAAATGAGCTAACCGATTACGATGGTATTGCCCAATGGTCACGCGATAATGGTGCTACATGGGTTGATGGTTCACCACAACAAACGTTGGTTGCTACGAGTGAGCAAGAAGTAATTTTAGGTCGTTTCAAGTATCACTCTTCTACAGCTGGAGCGGGCGATGATGCATGGGCTGTAGCAAGGTTCTATGTCAGACCAGTAGGTCCCAGAACGGTCATGGCACAGATAAAAGCGACGCACCTTGTTGAGTTAGGCGTACCAATTAAGGTAGAAGCGCAAGTTCTAAACCTTAATGGGGGTGTTGATTTACCGATAGTATATGAGTGGGTAAAGCCTAATGGACAGACTAGCGATGAGGTTATGTTTGAGTACACGCCTCAAGAAAGCGACCTTGATCCACAAGGAAGGTTAAACTTTTCACTTAAAGCTTGGGTTAAAGGTTATAAAGAGCAAACATTTAGAGAAACGCAGCGTAACTTAGAAACGTGGAAATATGAATTTCCTGACATGAACATTGCCGTTCGCAGCAATATCTTAGTTGCACCAGCAACAATTACAGGGATGATCGAAGTTAAGCGCAAGTTTATGCCAGGCATTACTTATGAATATGAGTGGCTTGAAAATGACAGTATTGAAGCGAAATCACCAACTAGAATATACAGTGAATTATTAGTTAAGAAAGCTGGTGTTCATGAGTTACAAGCGAAGGTAACGGATAGCCGTGGTGCAAGTCGCATATTAAGTAAATATATAGATGTGTTAGAGCCAGATGAAACCATAGGTAAATTTATATACTTTCCATCTAATCGTTATAGTAGAGCGCCATTAGGACTAGTTACTAGGGCTCAAATGACTGGTGGCCATCCACGAGATTATATAATTGATTATAAATGGTACATTAACGGTGTTGAGCAGGAGACCTTACAGCCCCGCAGCCCGATGTTCCGCTTTGAAATTGAAGAGCCGGGGAACTATGAAATTAAATCTGTTGCAACAAGTCAGTATGGCCAAGTAACAGAGGTAGTAGAGAACTACACTGTTAATGCTAATTCATTGCCACAGTGTACAAGTGATCAATTAGAGCGCTCTGGAACCATTCTCATTACTGCAAATTGTAAAGATGAAGACGGTTATGTAATTGGTTATGACTGGTGGTTTAATGGTGAGTATGTTGGCCGTGGTGCGGCTTCAACGCAGCTTAGATTATCGGAGTATCCAACTATGAATATAACTTACGAGGCCATCGATGATGCTGGTGGTAGAACAAAAGGTTCATTTAGCTGGTAATTAGATAAACAACAAAAACCCCATTTGATGAAAATTAAATGGGGTTTTTTTATGATTTTAAAAAAAATTCTTTAATGAGTAATTACAGAGGCATTATTCATACTCTCTATTTTTTAACCTTTAACTTTTCATGTTCGATAATAGTGAAAATTTACAAGGTTGAGAAAAAATGAAAAAGCATATGCCGGCAATAATCGTTGCTACTTCATTCCTATTATATTTTATCTATTTTTCGAGTCGCTATACATTGGCGTATCCACCAGGGCAAAGCGCATGCCTAGATGCGTCTTTTTTTCTGATTGATAAGTGGGATACAGATATTGAACAAGGTGACTTAGCTTATTTTGAAATGAATGTTGAAAATCAGTTTTATCCTACTGGTCTGCGCTGGATAAAGAAAGTCGCAGCCATGCCAAATAGCAAAGTGTCGATTGAAGAGAATAAAGTTGTTGTAGATGAGGTAACTGAATTTTCACTTTCACTGCGCCACATTATTACCACGTTAAATTTATCGGGCAACAGCATAGGTGAAATCGAAGATTATACGAAAAATATCCAACTTAAAGATGATGAAGTATTCATGATTGGCGAGACCACTAACAGTTTTGATGGCCGATTTTGGGGGCCTCTAAAGATAGAACAAATAAAAGGTACAGCTTATGCGATTTTCTAAATTACTGACTCTTTTCATAGCACTTTCATGTGGTGCTCACGCCCAATCACCTGAGCAACAGGCCACTCAAGCAAAGCTAGAAGCTAAGAATGTGATCGACTCAATAGATTTGAATAATTCACCTTTTGAAATTCCAGAAAGCATGAAGGAAAAGTTCCGACAAGCAGCACAAAATAAGGGTGACTTTGCACTGCCTGATAGCAGTATGAAAGCTATGCAGGAACTAACGCCTGCGCAACGTAAGCAAATGAAAGTAGCAATAGATAACATAAAAGCTAAAGCTGAAGAAATGAAAGCGAAAGGATGGTTAGACCCTTTTGAAGAAAAAACAGTTAATAAACACGTTGAAAGATATAGGCAATCAGCTCAGTTATTGAGTGAGCAATCTACGAGTTCACTAGAGCGAGCATTACATGAACATGCCGGGTTAAGTAAGGAACAAGCAAGTCATTTTAATGCTAACTCTGAAATGCCTCAGTCACGCCAAAATGAAGCAAATGAAAAGGCAATATTTATTAGCTTTTCAATGGATGCGAAAACGATAAAGGACTTAATTTATTTAGCTAAAGATGAAGGGGCAGAGGTTTACATAAATGGGCTATACCCTGGCCATAAGATGATAAATGAAACCATGCTTCTCTTACGAAATATGGTAGCAGGTATAGAAGAGCCGCCAATTGTTCGTTTCAACCCAACGGCATTCAAAAAGTATGATGTGAATTCGGTTCCTACCATACTTTATAGAGAGCTTGATAAATACATTGTTGCATCAGGTGTTACTAGTTTTGACTGGTTGCAGAATGAATATAAAAATCAAAGTGAGAGTGTTAACTACGGTGTATCTGGACCAGTTAGCCAAGTCATAGAAAAAAGCATTATCGAAGAAATGAAAGAGCGTATGGCTAATTATGACTGGAAAGCCCAGCGTAAGCGCACAGTAGATAGTTTTTGGTCACGCCAAACTTATACTCCTTTACCTAGAGCCACCAGCACAGAAGAGTGGTTAATAGATCCAACAATCACCGCGTCTAAAGATGTAACTACACCGCGAGGTGAGCTTATAGCAAAGCAGGGTGCTGTAATGAACCCGCTAAAAGGGCATGGCGCCGGATTTACAACCTTAATTTTTAATGCCACAGACATAAAACAAGTTGAATGGGTATCAAGAAAGTTAAATGAAATAAACACAGTTGGACAATTAATGTTAATCACATCGGAAGTTAACAAACAAAAAGGCTGGAAACATATTGAAGCTCTTCAAAACCAGTTTAAGCAAAAAATATTCTTAATGCCTAAAGAATTAGCATCTCGATTCCAACTATCGGCATTACCAGCAATAGTGAAAACAGATTTACAAAAATCAATGCTACATGTAACGCAATTCAATATTAATGAGGAAAAATAATGAAGATTATACCAGCCCTATTTTTCGTTGCCGTTGGCATATGGGTAACTTATACGTACCCAGATATTGCAAAGCAGGCTTACTCATACATTGTTATAGGCGTTAACTGGGCTCTTACAATACTTAATGATTTAAGGGGGGCTTAATGTCATTCTTTAAAATTGAAAGTGACCTATTAAAAAAATTACCAATGTTCAAATTGATGAATGTCTTAGTATTCTTTTTAGTGGTTTTCACTGGCCAAGCTAGCGCGGAAGATGTAATTCCTAGCGGAGATAGTTCAGCTGAGGTTGATGCTTCATCGGCTGTTTGTGAGGATGCAAATCTTTTTACAAGTGTGTTTACTGGTATTTGCTGGGACTGTTTTTTAGATAACGTTTCATTACTTGGTGTTGGTAACCCACCAGATGGCGCAGCGCCAAGCTCGCCAGTTTGTGCATGTGAAGATAGGGCAGGCGTACCCCAATTAGGTTGGCCTTTAGCCTTTTGGCAACCACAACGCGTTATTGAGGTTACAACTATCCCTTGGTGTAGTGGCGGTCTTGGTGGCATCAGGCTTCAAAACAGCTATGAAGGTTTAGGGCACTCTAACGAGGTGCCGAAAGATGGCACACGTTCAACAAGCGGTTTTTACCAATATCACTATTATTCATACCCAATAATGGTAATGCTACAGATGTTCGTAATGCCTTCTTGTAGCTCGGAATATGTAGATTTTGATTTGATGTACCTCAGTGAAGTTGATCCATTATGGCACAATGATTTACTGGCCATACTACTCAATCCAGAGGCTATTATATTTTCAAACCCTATTGCACAAGCATACTGCTCATTAGATTGTGTACGTGCGACAGCAGATGCGCCAATAGAATCATCTTTTCCTTGTGCCGGTTGTGATGGGAACTTATACCCATTAACTGGTTTTGTGTACCCACAACCAGATCAAGTAGCCGCAACTTCTTTAATATCACAAAGAGCTATAGCGTCGTTACATCGAAAAGGCTTAGCGAGAAAAACGATGGGGCCTGATGCACAGTGCGAACCAACTTGGGCACCAATGACGCCGAGGTCACAATATAAATTCTCAATGCTATACCCTATCCCCGAAGCGAGTACATCTATCGTTCCTGATTTTGAGGTTGATGGAGAGCTTACAGGCCCAGACTCAATGACAGAGAAAGCGGGTGAAGGCAAAGAAATTGAGCCATATGACACATGCTGTCATCCTATGGGTATGTCAACAGCTCGTTGGTGTGTGCCGGTTGGTGGTAGGAAACGGCCGGGGAAAGATAAAACCTTTTTATATTTAATTTGGAATTACCGCGATTGTTGCGTAAGAGACTTACCAGGTGGTGGTAACTCTGGAGGTGAAGAGTAATGAAAGCTCATTTAAGCTTTTTTTGTTCCCTAATCATTTCTAGCATTATCATTAATTCTAGCGCGCTAACAGTAGGCATGATGTTGAGTTTTTACTCAACATCAAGCTTCGCGGCTGAAGATGAGGATAAGCTACTAAAGGAACTTGAAAATAAGTACAACATTTCTGATCCATACCGGCATAAAAATTTAGAAAGTAATAAATACGATATTACTCCGCGAGCATCAAAGGACTTGAAAGACAAACTTGAGAATATGATCTTAAGGTCTAATAGCAATGAGCACACGCTTGATATTAAGGGTATGAACGAAGATGGCGCAGATATGACCTCTGCGCTTAAAAGTGCCAATATCGTAAGCTCAACGCAAACCATGCCCAGCATAAACCCAACCACCAATGAAGTAGATGTTAAACTCAATAGAGACAGGGCATTTGAAACATATCGCACGGAAGATGGTGAGATAAAAGTTCGACTCAAACCGGGCGCGAGCAATGAATTAAAGCCGGTTAGCGTATCAGCAGATCAACTTTATTCCTCTGAAATTAATCATGACCAAACAAACTGGGAGGGTGAGGGCACCTATGGTGATGAAGATGCCTTATATCAAGCAGGTCGAGATTCGAACGCTAGGCTGTCATCTAGCGCAAACAACACTACAGAAGCTGTAGCATATAGAACAATACTCGATAACGCCCAATCAGGTGCACAGCAAACAGTACCCGATGTGTTAATGACCCAAACTTATGCAACGCTAGATAATGTAGAGCAGACTGGCGCGGGATTTTTTGATTCTTGTGGCACCACCACTGTAGCGAAAAGCGGTGAATTATACGCGCCAAACATTCAAGAAAAATTTTGTCAGCGATTACAAAAAGACAACCCCTTTCATTGTCAGGTTAAAAGAGCAGTGCCTGTTATTACAGATGCACTTCTTACCGTTGCGGGACAAGGGCGAACTATACTTACTGTTGAGTTTAATCTCCAAACTGGAGAAGTTAAGCCAATAGAGCCCACGGACTCGATTGCATTTGACTTTAATGTGGCCGCAAATGACGCTTTTAAAAATATGTGTGACACTGATCCAGACGCCACTTTTAGTCGGGTTAATTTAGACACATGGGAAGGGACTAGCCTTACGGGTAAAATTGATACATCAACTAGAATAAATGAGTTACAGGCACCAAGTTGTGCTAATGGCTTAGTTGGTATAATCAGCATCGAAGATAAAACTGATGAGTATAGCGATACCGAATGGATTCTAAATGCACAAGCAAGATACCGCTTTGTTGGCCAGTTAGGTGAAGATACTCAAATCCCCGAGGGTTGCTACGATGCCCTTTCTAATGACGTAAAGAAATCAAATGGGCTTACCTCTTTTCCTCCAGATCCAGTAACAGGCGAGTTTGAAATAGATGGAAATTGTACGTTTACAGGTTATACAACTATTCAAGGTGGGCTTCAGGGCTATGACGCTGAAATGCTTGCAGATATATTGCCATGGTACAGCGGTGATGTGGAAAATATCTCTTGGGAAGTAAACCTAGATGGTTATACATGCGACCCCTTTAAAGGTGAAAAAGTTTGTACTAATCAAGAGCAAGAAGATGGAACTGTAGTTGAAGTTTGTAGAACATGGGAGGAAATAAAGTCTTCGGGTGGAACCTGTGATGTTTACGAAGAAAAAGATGAATGTGTTGAAATTAAAACAGAATGTACAGACGGCTTTACTATTGATGGTTGGAATTACTGTGTAAATGAAACTGTTACATATGAATGTGACACTGGCCAAGACGTAGATTTTGAATATGAAACTACTGAATCAGCATGTGAAGGCATGCTGCCATGCTCCGGTGGTGAATGTAGCTGGGGAGAAAAGGAACAAAATGATAATTTCTTTCAAGCTGCTGCTATCGCTAATGTAATGGAGCAAATACCAGGCGAGGCATCATGTGAAATACCTGGAGACGTATCTACTTGTAGAATATTTGAAGGCGAAAGGCAATATTGCTCATGGGCTACCGCTTCAGATTGGGGGAATGATTGTTGCGAAGCACCAGAAGGTATCGACTTTCTTGATTACTTAAACATGACACAAATGATGCTCAAGTTTGAAAATCAGCAAATGGGTGGCGTGTTTTCAGAGCCAGCGGCTGAAGCAATTAACGGAGCATGGACAACAGTATCAGACGCTGTAACTTCAACTAATGCTTGGGAAAGCGTTAGCTCATTTTATACGAGTGCAGTAGAAACCGTTACTGGCAACGTTGCAACGACAGTGCCGGGAGCGGCAAGCAGTTCTGCCGGCGCTGCTGCATCCACTGTAGCAGAGGCGGGTTTAAGCCCTATGACGCAGTATATTTACCAACTTATTTATGATGCGTTGCCTCAAGAACTGGGGAGTTTGCTATTTTCGACCGCTGCAGCAGAGGGGGCTGAAGAAGCCGCCCAAGAGCAAGTTGTAACAGGTTTGAGTGACGGGATGGCAAGCGCCGCTAACTTTTTGGGGGCGGTAATGTTTTGGTATTCGATGTATCAACTAGCGCAACTTGTTGGTTCTTTATTAACTGCATGTGACGAAGTTGACAGTGATACGGCACTTAAACTTGAGATGCGTCAATGCTATGCGGTGGAGGATAAATACTGCGCTAAAGAAAGCTTAGGTGTTTGCTATATGAAAAGGCAGGATTATTGTTGTTATGGCTCTATTTTAAGTCGAATAGTTATGGAGCAAGCTCATGTTCTTTTAGATAAGGATATGACAGAGTGCTCAGGGCTCACTCACGATGAATTACAGGCGCTAGACTTTAATCAAATAGACCTCAGCGAATGGATAGGAGTAATGGTTGAGTCTAATTTAATACCAGAATCTAACGAAGATGATTTGAGCGCAACTGGTCGTTATGAAAACAGCCAATACAGACAAACACCTACTGAAAGAACCATTGAAAGAACGAGTAATGCAGCTGAAGGAGCTAAAGTGATAAAGGAAAAAATGAACGAACCGCTAGATTGCTCTAAATATCCGAGGCCACAAATCTGCGAATTTGGGTTTACACTTGGTAGTGAAGAAGGTGATTGATATTCGTTAGAAGGAAAAAAGCCAGCTTTTAAAAGCTGGCTTCTAAATCGCCACTTCCCATACATAAGGGAATTTATTATTTCAATTTAAAAGAAGAATTTTGTTTAGTAAATAAGTACATAGTGTTGTCATGAATTACATAAGGAGCAGGGACAGTATATTTAACGCCACCCCAACTGCCGTATGTTTGAGGAACAACCGCATAACCTGAAGTTGCTATCAGAATTTCATCTATACGCTTATACCCACCAATAATAGTTAGAGTAATAACGTCTTTAACCTCACCTTCGATATTTACCTTGCCAGTTACGTTAATATCTACAAAAAAACCACAAGCACGATCATATTCTGGCTTTGCATCTAAAAACAACCCACCTCGCAATAAGCCTGAATAAGTGTAGCTTGTTTGTTTAGATGGATCACATTTTTCCCCTTTAAAAGCAACACCGAAATTATCATCTCTATTACTTGAACTAGACCTCATTAAACCTAAAAATTCACTATCAATATTATTAAAAGTATTAGTAAGCTCTCTTTCGACAACTTTTACTGCATCAGCATCTATGTTTTGACTATCTAAATCACCTAAAAAAACAAACATAGGCTTCCAGTTAAAGGCTCTATCGGCCTGTGATTGAGCACCCATACTACCCGCTAAATCAACTAAGCCACCAGTTAAAAATGACATAGCGTATTCAGCGCCTACTAAGCCACGATTAGCTTTGAATTGTGCTTCTTCTGGTAGCTCTACATCTGATAACCCCGCTGTTTTACGTGTCATTTGAGCTACATTTAACGCAAAGCTCGCGTTATCATCAAATTGATAAACCTCGATTGACTCTTGTGTAATAACTGGAGGCTGGGTAGACATACATGCCGTAAGAGAAAGTACCGATAATGCCAAAAAAGAGTTTTTAATTGATTTCATAGTTGTATACCGCTTTTATGTGTTTTTCAAAAGTGAATGTATTTAAATATATTCTTAAAACTAGACTGCTGAATTATGAGTTAAGTTACCAAGTTTCATGTATTCGCCATACTTCTTCGGCAGTCATAGTCTCATCAGTATATGTATCTTTTAAAGCACCACATTCTTGCACAGAAAGAATTAAAACTCGGCGTAGGCCAATACTTTGTGGTTATTTTATGAATAGCGGGTTGTTGCCGTTGTCCCAAGTGAATAATACTCTTCAAGCCCTTCATCATTTCTTTTCTTACACACATCAGAGAAAAGTAGCTTTATGTTGAAGTCAGTCAGATCTTTGGTGCCCGAAAGGACATAGCACGCTGCCTTAATGTCGCTCGATTTTTGGGTAATGTTTTTTAACTGTGGCAATACCTTTTAATGCAGTGCTATGTAATACAAGCTCATTCACTAACTCTTCTAGATTTGTATAAGGATGATATCACCTTTAAAAAACGAGCATTTAAAGATTAGTCATCGCGCTACCTAGTAAATAAGAGTTTTACCGACGGTGTAACGGCGAGACTAATTTCCATGCCTACGCTTTTCATGCTTCTAATGTTAACTTTTCTTTGCAAGTCAGCGCTCATTTTTATCGCGCGAACTAACATTGCCACGACAGGTTTTTCTTTAACTTTTTCTTCTAGTTCTTCCATTGATAGCGTCGTTTCACTGTTCATTTTAATAATCACATTCACTTTTGGTGATACACCGACTTCCATTTCAAGGTCTTCGATAATGTATCCTGCGTTTTCTAAATAGGGTATGGACGAATTTATTTGTACTACAGACTCTTGTAATTTTACCATGCCGATTGTTTGTGCTCTTTTTAGTTGCTCAAAGGCTACTTTTTGTGCTTTTTGTGTAAAAGCGTTCGAGTTAATAAAGCTAGGCGTTTGCTCTTCGACGACATACGCACCTGACACTAGATCATGAAACCCTCGACGCTTAGAGTTGAAGAAGATGCTTATCGCTGATATGAAGAAAAAAGCTAAGCCTACTAAGAAGGAAACGGATCTGATGAAGGCGTTAAGTAAGCTTGGTGGGGCTGAGTGCTCATCTACGACTTTTATTTTTAATAACCTTGCACCAACTGTTTGTCCGCCCGATACACTACTTGTCATTAGCGTGAAATAAATAAGGCTGAATACGAATCCAAGGTATTTTAGGCTTTCAATTGAGGGTGAGAATAAGGTCATTATTAAATACGTAATGACGAACGTAAATAGCATGGTGATCAGCTGATCAATACACACGGCTGCAATGCGTTTCCATGGTTTAGCTATTGGCAGGGTGTCTACGTTGGCGGTATCATTTTCCTGGGTGGCTTCTTGATCAGCAGCGGAGGCTGGAGCTGCCCCTATTGTCGAGACGTCTTCAACCACAGCAACGGTTTCGATTTCTTCTGTAGCTAAGTCATCTACTTCTTCAATTTTTTCAAGATCAAAAAG
>PJEL010003019.1_pt1 | contig 14772 bp, 13 predicted proteins | sample 1853271 | NCBI WGS metagenome assembly PJEL01 (sample SAMN08108733, study PRJNA415343) | Invertebrate metagenome, whole genome shotgun sequencing project. | host: Globobulimina | place: Sweden: Gullmar Fjord | collected 2015-08 | reverse complement strand
TTTCCTTTTTGTGCCTTTTGGGCCTATTTGTGGCTGTTTCCCTTTTCTGGTCCATCCCGGAGGGATTCCGGCCCTCCACTCGAACCTTCACAAACCAGGAAGTTTCTTGGGAGCCCGCCACCCTGGCTGCACTACACGGACACATCGGTGAGAAACTCACAACCCGGAACGCCACAATCCAGAAGACAACGCAAGGGCGCAAAGACGCAGAGGCGAAAAGTTTGGGATTTTCTTTGCGTCTTGGCGCCCTTGCGTCTTTGCGTTTTTTTCCTACTCCGGTCCGTCCCGAAGGGATTCCGGCGCTTCACTCGGGCATAAAAAACCACGAAGTTTCTTGAGAGCCCGCCAGATTCTTCACTCTGGGCTGATATGATCGGCCGCGATCTTGCTACCGACTGTGATGGAATCGCGGATTTGGTCAAGAATGCTCTCCATGCCTCCCGGGGAGTGGGGAATTAGAATCGTACTTGAGTGGCTGTTGGCTCCGATCTCTTTGAGCATATCGAAGTATTGCGTCATCAAGATCAACTGGAGGATATCCTGGGTTGATGCCCCGGCAATACCTTCTTGAAATTCTTCGATGCTTTCTCGAAGCCCATCAACAATCGCTTTGCGCTGGCCGGCTATGCCGCGCCCGTGCAGAGTTGTTGATTCTGCTTCGGCCTCCGCCTTTTTTACGAGTAGGATCTTTTCAGCTTCTCCCTTTTCTTCAGAGGCTTTGCGCATACGTTGGGCGGCGTTGATCTCATTCATCGCTTCTTTGACGCGGGCGTCGGGATCGATGTCGTTGACCAGTGCTCCGATAATGCCGTATCCATACTTTTCCATAATCTCTTGGAGATTGTCCTTTACCGCATCGGCAATCTTATCCTTGTTGCGGAAGACTTCATCGAGTTTCATGTTGGGTACAGTTGAACGCACCTCATCAAAAACGTAGGACTCGATCTGTTGAATAGGGTTAGCCAGTTCGTAGTAGGCTTCTTTCGCACGGGACGGGATAACCTGGTATTGAACGGCAATCAGCAGTTTGACGAACACGTCGTCGATTGTCTTGGTTTCGACCGAAACCTGCATTTCCTGGACTTTGAGAGAGAGCTTGGCCGCGATGCTCTGCCACGGCAAGACCAAATAAGGTCCTGCAGGTACCGTTTTTTCATACCGCCCGAAAGCTTCGACAATAGCGACCTGTTTGGTTCGCACAATGGAAAAATATGGAAAAAGCATAAGGCCTCCTTAGGGTCCGCGGGGAAAAACTATTCAGGATGTACGACGCCGATGTATGGAAGGGTTCGATATTTCTCTGCCCAATCGAGACCGCAGCCGACAACCCATTCATCAGGGATATCAAATCCGAGGTAGTCGATACTGATTTCAATCTTCGCCCGATCAGGTTTACGTACGAGGGCGCAGGTTTTCAACGATGCGGGTTGGCGTGCAGCAAGATTTCGCAGGAGATAATCAAGGGTGAAGCCGGTATCGACAATATCTTCAACGACGAGTACATGCCGGCCTTTGATGCTCCGCCGCAGATCCATGATCATGCGAACCGCACCATCCGTCGATGTGGCGTTGCCGTAGGTTGAAAGAGCCATAAAATCGACACTGCGTGGGATAGTTAGGCGTCGCGAAAGGTCAGCAAGGAAGATGAAAGACCCTTTGAGCACGCCGATGAGGAATAGATCGTCCACTCCTTCATAAGCCGCCGAAATTGTCGCAGCCAACTCGGCCACCTTGTCGCGGATTGCGTCTTCGCTGATAAGAACCTTGGGTAGCGCCTCAGTCATATTTCACCTCTTAGGGTCCGTGCCGGACCTCAATGAGACCGTACCATGGTAAAACACAAACCGCACTCCGTGACCATGATCACCAGTTGATTGTCTTGAACCCGTCGAGAGTAGCACGCATACTAGTATTATCGAAAAATAGAAAGAACCCCGTCGTAGAAGAGGGTAAGGAGGCTTGGAATGAATTTCACCATGACCGTATTGAACAGAAGAATTTCGCTTGTTGGTTTTGTTTTCATGATCTTATTATGCGTGGGAACGCCGAATGCCGAATCTGTCAGTTGTATCGAGATGGTGCCAGGGACCATGTTCGATACCTCGGATTACTGCCCGTCGCAACCGTCCTATGATCGCGTATTTGGGTCCCAGATTTTCACCTGGGGTGATTCTAGTTATCTGATGACAAACATCGGCAACGAGCTTAAGATCTGGAATATCGACGATCAGCTCAATCCAGTCGAGGTCGATGAGTCCACCTTTCGCGTCGGAAACGTCGGAGATTCCGATTACGACCTTGAGAATTTTTCAGTCTGTGACGAGTGCCGATTCGGCGTTGCAAATTACAAACGGGGAATTGTACTCTTCGATCTTGGGGAGGCGGAAGAACCTCAATTCGCGAATGAAGCTGTGAAGGAGCAATCTCCCAACGTGCCCGGCGCCTTTACTTTTTTGCGTGACGATCAGCAATACCTCATCGCTGCGACGTTGATCGACGAGTGCGCCAGCCTCAGCTCGACGCTCTACACCTTCGACGGCATCGATGAGGCCACCGGACTCACGTCCCTCGGGTGCGTTGAAGCAGAAGGGGATTCGCAGACGCAGATCGTCGGTGGTATCGCAGTTGGCGATTATCTCTATCTCGGCGACAAAAGTCAGCGTGTATTTCTTTTCCAAATTCATGACGCCGGCTCGGTGATTTCACTTGAGTACCTGGAAACACCGATGACTGCATACATGATTCGAGACAAAGGGCTTGCTTTCGATGCCGAAAATGGCGTAGCTATCGAAGCCAATCACTCTGGCATGCACGTGTGGGATATCTCTAATCCAGGCGCCCCGATCGAAATGGGTGCCGTCGACGGTGATTTCAACCGGGCGACCGTCGCTTACCCCTTCGTTATGGTCGCGAGAAAGGGTATTGGTGGCAGCGAAATGACATTTGATATCAGCAATTTCTCGGAGCCGACGCCACTCGATCCTGAGTTTTGGGACGCCGAAAATGAGTGGAATAACCCTGATAGTGTGTGTTCCGAAATCCAGGGCGCAGTTTTTTCACCGGACGGCTCGGCTCTCTATCTCGCTCGGCAGGCAGTAATGCAGATCGCGAAATTTGCGACCTGCGCGGCGGCGCCAGAAGCCTATTTTTCGTATGCACCAATGCCTGCGATTGCCGCGGAACCGGTACAGTTTAGAGATGCTTCCCTCAACGGCCCAACCTCGTGGATCTGGGATTTTGGTGATGGTCAGACCAGTACAGAACGTAATCCAGTGCATACCTACTCCGCAGTTGGCACATTCACCGTCAGTCTCATGGTCACGAACGCCTACGGCGAAGGGACGGTTAGCGATGACGTTGTTGTTGCCGAGGCGCCGGTGAGCACCGAAACGATGGTTTTCTTCCCGGCAGCCGCAGCTGTTCAGGGTGCGGAGGATTCGTTTTGGAGCACAGACGTCGAGATCAATAACAGGACCGGCGGTCCGTTGGCATACAAAATTCTTCTTCTCGAACGTGGTGCGGACAATGAAGATCCCCAATCCTCTGGTCCCTTCAGGCTGGGTGTGAACCAAAGTGCGCGCTACGAGAATATTGTTGGTGATCTTTTTGGTTTCGAAGGTGCTGGAGCGCTTGCGTTTGTCTTTAGCGATAGGGTCGATGCGATCCTGACGAGCCGAACCTTTAATACACTTTCTGAAAGCGGCACCGAGGGTACTTTCGGCCAAGCGATTCCATCAGTGTCAGAAGACGAGTTGATCCCTGAGAATACAAAAGTCAGGCTGATCCAACTGAGTCAGGACGAAGAGTTCCGCTCCAATATTGGATTCATGAATGCAACAGTAGAAAACATCAGAATCAACGTTGATTTCTTCCTCGCCGACGGTACCTACCTCGGCGGAGATTTTCAGGATCTCGCATCGTTTTCAAATCTCCAATGGAACAACGCTTTCGCGCGGGTGACTACTGACGACGTTCCTGATGGTTGGGTTGAAGTGTGGACCGAAACTCCCGGTGGCCTTTTTACGGTCTACGCGTCGGTTATCGGCAATGACGACTTCAATGATCCAACGACAGTTACACCCCAATAATCAAAGCTCCCAAAAAAACAACAAAACGCCCAGCTTCACGGCTGGGCGTTTTTTCATTATGGGTCCGCACGGAAAGATCTACCAGTCGACTTCGACTTTCCTGGCCTTGCCACCGAAGCGCGAAACAAGCACACCGCGATTTCGTTTTCCAAAGTCGTAGAGATCACGGGTCACACGAACGTCTTCCTGACAGTATTCCTTGATCTTTTCGATTTCGCCTTGTTTGAACCACTCGAGTGCCTGAAGGCCATCGGCGGATTTTCCGCCGCCGAGGGTTGGAACGGCGACACTCTCTAGCTTAGGACGAAATCCCAAGCGTTCCTCGAGATCATACATGAGATCAAATGTAGGAAGCTTGTGCAAATCCTCGTCAGTATATCCTCGGAGGACCTCGTAGTCGAAGCCGCGAATGTTGTAGCCGACTACAAGGCTTGCGCCAAGAAGAAGGTCGATGAGTTCCTGGATTCTATCTTCGGCGACAACAAGAAACTCGTCTGTTTCGTAGCTGTAGGCGACACCAACAGAGACAAGTAGCTTATGCATCTGGCTACGTCCACCGACATCGTTGAACGATTTCTGAGTCTCGAGGTCAAAGACAACGACCTTTTTACCCTTAGGAACCACACGATCCGGATTCTCGTCAAAGAGATTCATCTGCCCATCCCAGAACTCCACTAAACCACCTCCTGATTTCACTCGCGCATGCGCCCGAGCGATGGGGGAGTTTAACCGATTTTTTGTAAGCTCGTATACGCCGACAAATGTCAAAGGGACGACAAAGTTGATCGGGAAGAAAACGGGTATACTTCTCGGCGTGGAAATAAGTACCCAGAAATCCGAAACACCCCTCGAAGGGCCACCAATTACGCTTGAACACTTCACCGGGCCTCTTGATCTTTTGCTTCATCTGATCAAAAAAGAAGAAGTGTCGATCTATGCTATTCCGATTGTTCACATTTGCGATCAATATCATGAACACCTGAAAGCGATGGCGGATCTTGATCTTGAAGTCGCCGGCGAATTCTTATGGATGGCTTCGTGGTTATTGCAGCTCAAATCCAGAATGCTTCTTCCGGTTGAACGCAACTCGAAGATTGATCCCAGGGATGAATTGGTCGAACGTCTTTTGGAATACCGGCGGGTCAAAGAACTCGCTTCATTGTTGTACAGCAGCGAAGTTCTTCGTCGTTTCCAGTGGCCTGCAGAAATGCTAACACCGGAGATTGATCAGGAAGCGGAGATCGACATCGATGATATCGATCTCGTCGCACTTGCTCGCACCTACCTTGAGGTCATGGATCGGCATTCGGCCGCTCATCCACCTCCGCTTGAGATCATGCCTCTTCGCTACAAGGTCGAAGACAAGATGCGCGATCTCTATTCCCGGGTTCGTCTTGAGGGTACTATGCCTCTACTTAGGCATCTATTGAGAAAGTCTGATCCTGAAGAGGTTGTCGCCCTTTTTGTCGCAGCTTTGGAACTGACCCGCCTCGGCGGTGTTTACGCCGAACAACTCCGCCCATTCGCCGAAATATACCTGAGGTCTACGGGAAAAATCATCGATCCGGAATCATTCTTCACTGGCGAAAAAATTGGAACATGAAACTCTAATTGCGGTCATAGAAGCCATCCTTCTTACCGCCAAAGGACCGGTAAAACAGGAAGCAATCTTGGAAGCCCTGCGTGACGAAGAGGTTGACGTTCAAGATATCAGCGAAACCCTAGCATTGCTAGCCAACGAGTGTGACCAACCTCGGCGCGGCGTGCGCGTCGAAAAAGTCGGCGGTGGTTGGCGAATGGTGACGCCGGCTCAGCTTGCTTCACATCTCCTCAGCTTCCATGGCGTTGCTGCACGTCAACGCTTGTCGCAAGCGGCCCTTGAGGTACTCTCAATCGTTGCCCATCGGCAACCCGTGACCCTGCCGGAAATCAACTTCGTTCGGGGCGCCAACTCATCTGGAGTTATGCGAACCCTGCTTGAACGGAAACTCATCCGCACATCTGGGCGCAAGAAAGTTGTCGGAAAACCCTTCTTATATCGCACAACCAACGAATTCCTGATCCACTTCGGCCTCGATTCGATCAAAGATCTTCCAGAGCCCGATGAACTCATCACACCAGAAGAAACATCTTGAGTGAGAAAGATCTTGTTCGTATTTCGCGAGAACTCGCGAAGTCTGTCTCAACGCTGAAATTTTCGCTCCCGGTAACCCACGTCTACAATCCGCTGATCTATGCGGCTCGATCGCACGAAGCCTACCTCACAAGGTATGGCACGGGGCCCAAGAAATACATCTTGATGGGTATGAATCCAGGTCCTTGGGGGATGGCGCAAACCGGCGTACCGTTTGGTGATATCGAGACAGTAGGGCAGTGGTTGAAGATTGACGAAGCTCTCACACCTCCTGATCGTCAACATCCAAAGCGACCGATTCTCGGTCTCAACTGCTCGCGGGTTGAGGTCAGTGGCACCCGTTTGTGGTCCTGGGCGCGTGATATTTTCACAACACCGGAAGAATTTTTTGCAGATTTTTTTATCATCAATTACTGCCCCCTTGTATTTATGGAAGAAAGCGGACGCAACCGAACTCCCGACAAACTCAACAAAGAAGAGCGAAACGCGCTCATCAGAATCTGTGATGATGCTTTGTTGAAGACAGTCGAAACATTGCAGCCGTCCTGGCTGATCGGCGTTGGCAGATTTGCTCGCCTCAGAGCTGAACAGGCTCTCTCCGGCGTGAATCTTAAGATTGGCGAAATCCTTCATCCAAGTCCGGCAAGCCCAGCGGCAAATCGAGGATGGCGGGAGCGCATTACCGCACAACTCGAAGAAATGGGTATTCAATGATTTTGCGAGCGTATTTTGCCACTACTTTACCTTTTTTGGTAAATTAGCCATGAAACATCAAGACCGAGAGGACGGATTTTCATCACTACCGGCAATCCGAGTATTGATGATGCCCCGCGACACCAACCCGGCTGGGACGATTTTTGGTGGGGTCATTCTGTCCTACATCGATCAGGCGGGTGCCGAAGCTGCGTTACTACATGGCGCAAAAAACATTGTTACTGTCGCAATGAAGGAGGTCGTTTTTCTCGAACCTGTTTTCGTCGGAGATCAGGTTTCTTTCTACGTCAAAATGATTCGGCAGGGTAGGACGTCCATCACCGTAAAGGTCAAAGTCGAGGCCGCCCGCCGTCACAATCGCAGGGAAGTCGTTCTTGTGACCGAGGCTGAGATCACCTATGTCAACGTGAATTCAGATCGAGAGCCGATGCCATTCGAATCGAGTGGCAAATAGTGTACATAAACGAGCACCCCAAGATCAGAAATCTACTGAAGCCGGCGATTCGCGCCGGACTAACACCAGGAGCCATTGCCGTTGTCAGCACACCGGACCAGTGTTCCTGCACCAGGGCTGGCAACGCCCGGTTGTTTCCCTCGCCCCGTTTCGTGACAAAGAATACAGTTTACGACCTCGCTTCCTTAACCAAGGTCCTCGCTACAACGTCACTCTTTCTCATCGCATTGCGGTCGAAGAATCTGAGTCTCGAAACGGGGGTGGGGGATATTCTTCCAGATGCGAGGGGTTCACGTTGGGAAGGAGTTAGGATCGAACACCTCTTGTCCCACACTTCGGGACTTCCTGCGTGGGTCCCACTTTATGCATTGGCCGAAGGTGACAATACACGAGTCCTCGAATCTCTTCTCAATCTCGAGTTCGAAGCATCTCCTGGTCAAAGAGTTGTCTATTCGTGTCTGGGTTTCATCCTTCTTGGCATCATTCTCGAGACCGTTCTTGAACTACCTCTCAATGTTGCGTTCCAAACACTCGTCGCCAAGCCTCTAGGTATTGAACACGATCTCGGTTACCACGATGCGATTATCAGTAATGACAGAGCAGGACATGCATGTTCCACAAGGCTCGAATCAACCATGGTCAAGAACCTCGGCCTCGATCCCAGGCACGTTCCTCAAGCCATGCCTCATCTTCCAGATGATGGAAACGCTCGTTTTCTCGGTGGGTTTTCAGGCAACGCCGGTCTTTTTGGAACTGCTGAAGCTGTTCTCACCCTGGCTAGAAACTTCTTGCCAACCAAAGTTTCGTTCTTTTCTCGCTCCGAGATGCTCATGGTCAGCCATGATCGTACACTTGGCCTTGGCGCAAATCGCGGTATCGGGTGGCAGCTAGCAACTTCACCTGGATGTTCAGCTGGACCGTCGCTGAGCCGCTCATCCTTCGGTCATACCGGTTTCACTGGCACGTCCTTGTGGATCGATCCCGATCGTGAAATGATTTGCATTCTCCTCAGCAATCGTCAACATCCCGAGCATCGGCTGATCAATTTCCACCCCTTGCGCCGACGCTTCCACGCCATCGCTGTAACGACAACCTGAACCCGCGATGTCGGCATGTCGACATCGGAACGCAGTGAGCCCCACATCCGGTGCGATTCTTTCAAGACATATCGGCAAGAACCTTCGCTGAGGGCGTTCAGATTCAGCGATAATCACAAACACGTCGAAGCTCGATGGGGGAGTTCTCCACTCGCGGACTCGGTCGAAATGACATGATGGGGGAGGCTCGATCAAAATCAATCGATAGGGACGCCCGGTCGAAATAGCAAGTTGGCAAATACTTGTACGAGACGCTACGATGGAGAGGTATTCGAAACCAGAAAACGCCGCTCCCAGTTTTCGGTCAGGTTCGCAGGCCGCTAATCCGATTGATCGCAAACAGGGATGCTAGTAGGAACGGCGCCCAGGCGCCCACTGCTGGGGGAAGGAGATCAGCTTCGCCCATTTTGCCGAGAAGGGCAACAATGAGAAAATACCCGATCCCAAGTCCGAGAGCGATACCCACACCTTGCATTGTCGAAATTCTTTGGCCTCCACGGTTAAGACCAAAAGGTAGCGCAAGAAGAACAAAGACGAGACCGGATAGGGGATAGACGTACTTCTGATGCCATCGCACCATCAGTTTTGATGGCCGATATCCAGATTCGTGGAGTTCTTGAATATAATCTTTGAGTTCATCAGGCGCCATTTCCGCTGGGCTCCTGAATTCTTGCCCGAAGTAGTCCGGTCCCTCTGGAATCTTCAATTTCATTGACGAGGTAATTCTCCGAAATTCATCATGCCCATCAGGCAAGAACTCGCGAAACCAGCCTGAGTTCGTCTCTGCTGACCAGTGTCCGTCCGAATAAGTTATTCGATGAGCGGAAAGCTGGTACAAGAGATTCAAGTCTTCGTCGCAAGTGAACATCGTGAATCGGGCAAGGCTTTGGGTCTCCGCGTCATAACGTAGAAATTTGTAGAAGGTCGATTTATCCCGCGAGAGCAACCACATCCGGTCTCCAGCGCGGTAGGACCGATTCTGGTCTTGACCTTTGATAATCCTGAGTAGGCGCTTGGCTTCACGATTTGCAGATGGCACGATGCTTTCTTCGAGAAACCACAGCACAGGGATCGATAAAAGGGCAACTAGCAGTACCGGCAGCATAACCCGGTAGAGTGAAACACCGGCGCTCTTGAGGGCTGTCAATTCATGTTGACGTTCCAAGACTGTCACAAGGATCAGCACCGCGATCATTAGAGCCATTGGAATGACATCAAGAATGACCTGAGGAATGAGTTTAAAATAATACGCAATGATAATATCGAAACTGATCCTATTCTTCACCATGTCATCAAGCTTGCCGCTGAGATCAACAACAATGTTGATTGCAGCTGTACTCGAGAGAACCAGCAAAAGAGGCAGGAGTAATCGTTGTGTCAAATGCCTATCGAGAAGAGTAGGAAAGGTACCCGAATACCGGCGGCGCTGAATATGAATTGGGATCGAACCGGTCAACTGAAAACCCCGCTTCTTATACTGACGTGCCTCTAGTCGTTCCCGAATCCACGTGCCGCCCGTTTTTGCAAACCGAACGATTGCATTGTCGCGCCGTTGCCTTTCTCCAAGCCATTTGGCCATCTTTCGCATCAGAAAAAGACTCAGAAGCGTAAGGGCGATATTGGGAAACCACATCCCGAGCCAAACGGGGATCTTTCCCTTGAGGGCGAACATTTCACCGTTGCTGCTCATGACAAAATAGGCGAGCACAACAATAATGGACATTACAAATCCGCGACCTTTACCACTTGCGCCCGAACCGATTCCAAGCGGCAAAGCAAGGAGTGCGAATACGATACTCGCAAAAGGAATTGAAATGCGGCGGTGCAACTCGATCGCCGCTAAACGCCGATCATCGACTTCATCCTGAGGTGCACTGTTTGTTGCAGGGGGGGGCGCTCTGAGCAGATCGATCAACTCAGATGTTTTGCGCTCACGGATTTCTGGAGAATAAGTGACATTTCCTTTTCCCGTAGGGATCTTCAGCATATGGGATTGGATAGAATTGAAACGGCTCGTTGATGGTTTGTTCGGTACAAATTGATAAGACACGACATCCCTGAGAAAAAGCCAAGGCTCACCTGAATTCTCCAGTTTTGTCGAGTCCTCGGCAAACTCGGACTGTTCCTCAGGGGTCCGCAGCAACTGTCCGTGCTTTGCAAGAGTCAGGCGCTCTTCGGTTTCATTGCTATCATAGATCAGGACCCTATTCCAGATTCCGGTTTCCCTTTCGATTTCGTCAACATATAAAAGGATATTTGGAAAATCCTCGTAAAACACTCCAGGTTCGATTCTTCCTATCTTCTTTGACGAGGAAAACGCAGATCTTCGAATATCCTTGAGACGCTGATTTGTGTGAGGGATTGTTTCGAGGAAAAGAAAACCATTAACACTGGCCATTACAAGTGCAACGAGCATAATTGGCGGCAACAGACGTAATGCGCGCACGCCGCCTGCCTGAAGGGCAATAATTTCGTTGTCGGCGTTCATCCTGCCAACGGCGATGAGAACGCCGAAGAGATAGCTCAATGGGATCGTGAGTACGATGATGTGGGGCATCGACACAAGAACAATCTTCATAGCATCTTCGACGGGAAGTCCACGCACAAACACCTGTTCGATCAAACGGAACATCGGTCGCATCATCAGCAAGAATGTGTAAACCACAAACGCCAGAAATGCAGGAACTGCAACTGATCTGATGACGTATCGATCGAGTGTTCCCAGAACCTTCATGAAACTCCTCAAGCAGAGATGATAAACGCCAGCGACGGGACGTCTATTGATCTGCTGATCCTAGCGTACTGCGCTGAAGTTTTCCACAGCCATAACCCGCATATCTCACCAGCTTTCTACTGCGACCAACGATGAACCATGCCCAGCAGTGTTTTCTCGCGTCGGGATGCTCGACGGACTGTCGAGTACGACTCCGCGTCCCTCAGGTCGAAAACCCAACTGGCCACGGCACCTCGCCGCCCTCGCTACAAAACTTGGTGAGATATGCGGCTAGGGCGACTGAGAGTTTTCCACAAGTTTTCCACAGGCCACAAGTTTTCCACAGTTTGCGCGCTATATACAATGTCCGATAAGATATATTATGTAAACCTAGATATGACGCAGTGCCATAAGGCCCCCATTTGTTCTCAGGCTTTATCTAGATTTAGCTTTGGAAAACTCTCAGTGCTGATCGCCGTCTTCAATTGCAGACAGGTCTTCACGTAACTCTGAAATCATTTCTTCGAGTGCTGAAATAACTTTGTGCGGGTCAGGCTGTCGCCCGGCCTTAAATGAAAGCGCGACGCTAAAACCCTCTTCTGGATGTTTGAATTTCATAACGAAAGGTTTAGCTTTGCGGCCGACTTCGTTGGCCGTTTCTTCGGGCATCGCTCGCGTATCTTTGTTTTCGTTCAGTTCTTGTCTCCGGCGGCGCACGTCTTCGCGATCAAGCCCGAGTTCCGCAATCTCGTTGATGAGGATCGCCATGGATGCCTCGTCCGCAGCCTTTGAAACTTCCAGCAAAATACCCTTAGCGGTAATGTCGGCATGCCGACATCGTTCCCGGAGTTCCTTCGATATCGCCTCGAGTTTTAACGATTCACTTACGGTCACTCGGGAACGGCCAACCGCTTGAGCCACCTGTTCGTGGGTATAGTCATATTTTTCAATCAACGTTCGAAAACCGTCAGCCTCTTCAAATGGGCTGAGGTCTTTTCTTTGGAGATTTTCAATAAGGGCTATTTCGACTGCATGCTCATCCGATACGACAAGTTCGATACAAGGAACGTCAGTGAGACCGACTTCTTTTGCTGCGCTGAATCTTCGTTCTCCAGAAATGAGTTCGTATGTTCCTCCCGAATTCCTTCGAACTAGCAAAGGCTCGAGAATACCGTGAATTCGAATACTTGAAACAAGGTCCTCGAGATCACCAAGATGGGCGCGTGGCTGATCATCACTTGAAGATATTGATTCGATCGGGATCATTCGACCGATCCCTTCGCCACTGCGTTTGGTGAGTTCATCTACAAAGTGGCGATCATGGCGCATTCTTTTTTTTGAAGGCAGTCCCCTCTTGGCACTCATGAGTCTCGTCTCCTGCAATGCATCTTATTTCCGGGTCCGGTCGAGCACTTCATCACAGAGATCATTGTACTCTGTTGCGCCCCGCGAATCTGGCGCATGATCATAGATACTTAATTGGTAAGCCGGTGATTCTTCAAGTCGCACGGATTTTGTGATCTCGGTGTTGAAAACTAGATCACCAAATACGTTGTGAATTTCTTCTTGAACTTGACGCGCGATAACGGTACGTCGGTCATAAAGGGTAATAAGTACGCCAAGAAGACTGAGATCGGGGTTTGCTCTGGCTTTGATCTTGTCGATCGTTTCCAACAGATCATCAGTTCCTTCAAGTGCGAAATAGGAGGCTTGGATAGGAACCAGAACATGAGTCGCAGCAACAAGGGCGTTCACGGTAATCATTCCCAAGGTTGGTGGAGTATCGATTATGATCGTGTCGAATGTCTTTTCCATACTCGCAATACTATCCTTGAGGCGATAGTGAGCATCTAACTCCCCTACCATAGAAACCTCAAGTTTTGCCATCGCAATCCGTGATGGCCCAATCCATAGATTCTCCGTTTGAGTTTCTTTGATGACGTCTTTGATGTCGGCGGAACCGCGTAGAACATCAAACATGTTTTCATCGACCTCGTCGAGATCAATATTTGACATGGTCGAATTAGCTTGAGGATCAAGATCGATGAGAAGTGTACTCAGTCCTTTTCGAGCGAGACCCGCGGCAAGATTTAGCGCGGTGGTCGTTTTTCCAACCCCGCCTTTTTGATTCGTTATGGCAATGATCATTTCTGTTACGTGGCCTCCGATTTCAAGAGTGGGCTCACTATAGGGTGGTCATCAAAACACTGTCAACAAAGATATGGAGGGATTCAATAATTTTTAGGTTTTGTCTACACATCTTGACAATGTTCATACAAATGTGCCGATAATCTGCTTCGGTCAAACTCATGAATTATAGTTGAGTACTGCTTCGTAACGAATCCAGATCACATCTCGTACTCACCGAGATCCTCAGGGCGAAGCCGTTCAAGGATGGCCTTGAGCGCTTCATCGTGAGTGGTCTGAGCAATTTGGGCTTCCGCCAGTACTTCATGGGCTACAAGGATTGATTTTTTTGCTCGCAGCGCAAGCGCCATAGCGTCTGAGGGGCGAGAGTCGATGGTCTGTTCCTCCCCCGCTTTCCCAAGCAGGTGAAGTTCGGCAAAAAAGACTCCTTCAGATAGGGTATTGATCACGATACGATCGAGGGTGAAACCGAGCTCAGCGATGAGTTTCATAATAAGATCGTGCGTCATAGGTCGAGGCGTTTTCACCGCCTCAAGTTCGACCGCAATTGCGTTGGCTTCACAGACGCCAATCCATATCGGTAAAATATTTGAACTGTCCGCCTCCCGAAGGATGACAATTGGACTCTGCGTCGTTGGATCGATTATGAGCCCTTCGATCCTCATCTCAACGGTAGCGTCTGATGCTTTCATTATACTAATGTGCTGGGCTCCCTCGCTAATGTCAAGGCGCATTCAGAGAACCTGTTCCAATTCTGGCGTTAGGCCGCATATCTGACCAACTGTCTGCTGCGGCAGATGAAAAGCGCAGGTTAACCGCGAGTCGGGTGAACTGGAAGGCCGGGTGCGGTATCCTTCATTTCACCAGCCAAGGAATGAGCAGTCGCGCGTGAGATTTCTACCGTGACAATATCACCGATGCCGAATGACCCAGCTTTCGGAAAATTGACGACACGATTATCATCAGCACGTCCTTGCCAATCGGCGGTACTTTTTCTGCTTTCGCCGTCGATCAGTACTCTCATTTTTTGTCCGATCAATGCGTGGTTGTTTTCTGACGAGATTTGGTCGGTTATTTCGAAGAGACGGTGGAGGCGGCTCTTCATTTCAGCTTCCGGCACGGGATTTGGGTACGAAGCGGCTGGGGTTTTTTCGCGTGGAGAATAGGCGAAAGCGAAGACCTGACCAAATCTGAGATCCGCCAGGAGGCTTAGAGTCTCGAGAAAGTCGTCTTCAGTCTCTCCCGGGAAACCGACGATAACGTCAGTCGAAACATTGATTCCGGGTGATGCAGCGCGAATGCGGCCGATGAGGTCGATATATTCAACACGGGTGTAACGGCGATGCATCGCTTTGAGAATCCGGTCCGAACCGGACTGAAACGGGAGATGAAGATACCTGGAGATATTAGCGTGTTTTGCGAGA
>PJEL010003018.1_pt1 | contig 14776 bp, 9 predicted proteins | sample 1853271 | NCBI WGS metagenome assembly PJEL01 (sample SAMN08108733, study PRJNA415343) | Invertebrate metagenome, whole genome shotgun sequencing project. | host: Globobulimina | place: Sweden: Gullmar Fjord | collected 2015-08 | reverse complement strand
AAAGCCGCTATATGAAGCATTCATCTTATAAGCAGTAGCTAGTCCGCCCTGGCTGTTGTGAATTGTGTGGCAGTTATCGCATGAACCACTACTGACTACTGCCAAAGCCTGTCCGGTAAATAGAATGGCAACAGAAATCATAAGAAGGATAAGGCAGTTGAGTATCATTAAATTAGCAAATATATTTTTTCGCATACCACACTATATTTTAGCAATATTTGTGCCCGATTTGCATAGCCCCAACTTGTCAAATAAATGACTAGTTGAGGCTCAGGCTAATTTATTACATCTTGTGACACTGGATACATAGTGCCCGCTTTCTGTCATGTGTAAGCATAAACTCATCTTTTGATGAATGCATGCTGTGACATGAAATGCATGTTACGGGCCGGCCAGTGCGAGGATCGATGGTGTCATCTCCTAGCGGATGTGTGATTTTATGCTGGGACGCGTGACATCGGGCGCATAGAGGTATTTCTTCTGCCCTGTAATTTAGAGGCCGGTCGGAATGGCTTGGTATATGGCATGCAAAACATTTTCTATCCTTGATCGGCTCGCATATTGCAGCTTTTAATACCCGTTCCATAGAAGATGTTCTTTTTTCAGTGCCTTCATGACAATTCATACATACTCTCGATTCACTCATTGTTAAACTTTTATTGTCCGAAGCATGATGATCATGACAGACAATGCAGGGATTTTTCGCGTTTTTGACATGAATATCATTTTCAATATACTGATATTTTGCCATGTTTTTCTTATGGCAATTAAAGCATAGTTCAGCACCTTCAATTTTGGTGGTTATGGGCTTATTCGCTTCGATCTTATTGTGACACTCCTCGCATTTCTTATCTAGAAATGCTTTGTGGCCAAACGGCCCGAGCAGCCCTTTGTCCGGGGAACTGTGCCCGGAGTGGCAAGAGGTGCAGTCAGTGTCCAAGACCGCTGAAACGATCGAGGTATTTTCTGCTTTGCATTTAGGCCAATGGCATTCTTTGCACTGCTTAGTTGGAGGAGCAAGCAATAGGTTGCTTTCTAAGGATGCATGGGAGTCATGACATGCTGAACATTTGCCTTCCTTGAAAGGAGCACATGCATGAGGCTCATTAAATTTTAGGGACAGGTCTGGATGACACTTCAAGCAGAGAGCCTTTTCTTTATCTTTAAGAAGATGGTTATTTTCTCCGCTATGTGGAAAATGGCAGCTTGTGCAATCATTTTCCCTCAGGGCACTGTGCTGAGAGCCCTTAGTAATCAATTTTTTCAATTCGTCATGGCAACCTAGGCATATAGCATCAACCTTGTTATTCATGAGCCCCTTTATCTTACTCACATGGGAATTATGACACGTGGTACATTTGCCCTGTTTAAATAAAAAATGGACATGCTTGTCTGATAGTCCCTGCTTCAGTTCCTTGTGACAGTTATAGCAGAGCTTGGGCACACTTGTTTTTAATTTCACGGCATATGCATTGCTTGTCCACGCGAGAGAGATCACTACAAAAAACACGAGTACGCATAAAGTAATGTGAGTTTTAATTCGAGATGACGTTTTATCATGTGAATCTTTCATTTTACATATTTCATTTTCTATATTGACGTTATACATGACAGGCCTCACAGTCCCCCTTTATAAATGGTTCATGCATTATTTCTCTCAAAAGTCCGGGTTTTTCCGTTACATGCGGATTATGACAAGTTGTACATTGACTTATGTTGCTCAGCTGTTCTCTATGGGCCTTCAGCAGTCTCTCAGTATCCGTAGAATGGCACTGGACACATACTGCAGGGTCCTTTGTAGTAAGCAGGTAATTTAGGTCGGAATAGTGAGAAAAGTGGCAGCTTAAGCAGTCTCCTTCGTCCATCGATATATGACCGTTTCTTTCTGTTGTTACGACTAATTGTGAATGACATGACAGGCACAGTTCATTTGGACGGTTCAGCAGCTGATATTTCAGTCTGGTACCGTGAGGGCTATGGCAGTCTGTGCACTTTCCTTCTTCCACCGGAAGGTGACCGAACTTGCTTTCCATAATCCCTTTCTTGATGGGTTCATGGCATGAGACGCAGAGTTCTTTGACAGGCATAACCGTTACAGCAACATTGTCACTTGCATGCGGGTCATGGCATGTACCGCACTGCCTGTTTTTGAAGAGCTGGTGAGTCCCGGCCTCTTCAACCTCAAGGTACATGCTGTCATGGCATTTGGTGCATAACTCCGAAGGCTTCTCTGTCAGCAGGTTATCAAATGTTGATGCATGTGAATGGTGACAGGAGTTGCACTGTTTGTCTAATACGGGTTTATGAATATATGTTTTAAAGAATTCTTCAGCTTCTTTTGTATGGCATGTAAAGCACAAGTCTGTCATTGGTACGGTTACCATTGCAGGATTATTAGACCCGTGGGAGTCATGGCATTTTGAGCACTCGATATTTGCAACAGGTTCGTGGACATGTGCCTCGTTTTTCAGGCTTTCTTCTACTTTAGAGTGGCATGTGAAACACAATTTCTTATCAGATTCCTTTAATTGAAACTGGTTTTCTGATGCATGCGGATTATGGCATACTGTGCAGCCATTATCTTTTACCGGCTTATGCAGATTGGTCACATCCAGATTCAGTCTGTCTTTATGGCAGTCCATGCAAAGATCAAGATTGCTCTTGAGTGTTATTTTGGGATAGTCTGAGGCATGCGGGCTGTGACAACTTAAGCACTTCCCCTCATCTGTAACAGGATGTCTATATGCAGTCTGGAAGCCTTTTTGCTCCTTCTCATGACAGGAATAACAGAGTGTGCTACCCTCAGCAATGACACCTAGCGGATTTGCGTCAGTGTTTGGTTTGTGGCATAAATTGCACTGCATTTCTTCTATCGGCTTATGAACTGATTCTCTCAGCAGTTTATTATTTGATGAACTGTGCGAAGAGTGACATCCCGAACACTTTGCCTCCTCAACGGGATAATTCATATGAGCATCTTTAAATGATGGTTTCACATAATTATGGCAGGAAGCACAGAGTTCTGTTTCTTCTTTTAATAGATTATACTCATGCTCGGAACCGTGCGGCGAGTGGCAGGTAAGGCAGCCATCATCTAGAGGCTTATGCTTTTTGTCCCTCTCAAAAGGGGCTTTGTCGTGGCAGGCGAAACACTGCTCATTGCCGGTTTTCTTCAGCAGCGATTTGTGCTCAGACGCGTGAGCGTCATGACAGGGGAGGCATAACCCCCGCTGTAGAACAGTATGCACACTGGCCATATTCTCTATTTCAGCGGCCATTGTTGTGTGACAAGTAAAGCAGAGCTTTCTCTCTTCTCTCTCTACAAATGTTTTTACGGCGAGTCTCCCGTGTCGCAGGTGACAGGCCTCACAATCTTCCTTTTTCATAGGATCGTGAACGAACTTGCTGGCAAGGGTGCTTCGCATTTCCTTGTGACAGTCCAGGCATTCCTTGGGAGCAAATCCCTTTCTAGAAGATTTTTTTGCCTCCTGTGGTGCACAGGTTACGAAAATTACGGCTATGAGTATTAACAGAACTGTACTGAAGATGCTATGTTTAGACTTGAACATATTATTCTTGACCCCTCGACTTAAATAATATTTATTTTTTAAAGATCTCTTCAAACGACTGGATAATCCGGTCATTAATTGTTATTTTTGCTTCTTTTTTTAGCTCTGCAATATAATTGGCCTTCATCTCATGAAATTTTTCTTCGAATACTTTTTTATGGACCTGAGCTCTGATTTTCTCAAGCGGATCAAACTTTTCTTTGCTCTTTTCCTGAAGCCTGATAATTCTGTAGACGGAATTGACTTTTAGCACTACACTGATGTCACCGGGGCTTAATGTATCAATAATATCCCTTACCGGCGCATCAAGAGCATCCTTAGTTTTCCATCCTGGAAACCCGCCCATTGAAGCGATGTCGTCTGTTGACTTAGTTTTTACTATCCAGGAAAAACTTGCATCTTTCCGCAAACTGTCCAGTACTGCCTGGGCTTCTTCCTCTGTGTCTAACGTAACCTGCTGGATTTTGTACTGAGTGGGGTTACGGTACTCCTCCTTATGGGCTGAATAGTAGTCCTGAAGGTCATTTTCAGAAATGAGAACAGTCGGTGCGATTACTCTGCCGGAGAACTCACTTTGAAGAAGCTGGTTCCTGTAACGGTTCACCTTGCTCTTTATACTCGTATGTATTTCATAATCCCTGCTTAGCGCTTCCTGGTCAACGACTTTATGGGCAATCCAGTTGTTCATAATCCGTTCTTTAATCTTAATGTCACTTGATGGCAGCATCGCAACAAAATTACCAACAGTTAACGCTTCAGTATTTATTGTTACAAGAGGTCTGCTATCTTGCGCCCACCTGTGCTGGTCGTCGCTGCTTTGACCAAGAGAAATGGATGAAAGAATTTCATTGTCTATTGTAATATTAGCTTTTTCTCTTAACTCGATAACATAGCCCGCTTCCCGCTCGGTAATCTTTTGACTCCGGATACTTCCCTCTATGTTTGCTCTGACATGAGCAAGCTCTTCGTCCGGGGCCTCCTGTTTGCTTAGCAGTGTGATAATTATAAATTTGTCCCGATCCGCTATGGGCTCTGTAATTTCTCCGGGCTGCAAATTTATGATAGTGTCTTTGACCAATGGGCCAAGGGCCATTCTCTTAAATGTGTAGCCATCCTCTGTATGCCGAGGGATATCGGACGGGTTCAGGGCTGCAAGGTCCTTAAAGCTTTCTCCTTCCCTGAGTTTTTCCGCGATGACTGCGGCATCTTCTTGTGTATTAACATTAATGATGTCTACTGTGAATGAATCGTAGTTATTCTTGTAATAAGATATTACTTCCTCTTCCGTTATACTAGCTTTTTGTAAGATTTCTTCTTCATGAAGTTTGACAACCGACTCTCTCAATATATATGCATGAAGTTTTTTCTGTACCTCGGGATACTCATCCATTCCCATGCGTTTGGCCTCATGAATGACCAGTCTTTCATCAATAAGGGCATGAATATAATCGGATATTTTAATGGAACTGGCTGAAGACAGGTCTTCCCGTCGATGGGCTATTTCGAGAGCATACTCAAGATCATGCACAGCTACTGGATCACCCTCAACAATCGCAATGATGTCCTCCTGTTCAGGAAGTGAAACACAGTTGGTAACGAACAGGCTGCATAGTAATATCATTAGAATTTTCAGATGTGTAGTAGATTTCATTTTGGATAATGTGTTGAGCATCGGGTGTTGTCCTTTATGTGTAAATTACCTTAATTAATAATTGTTACTCCGGCCACTTAGCCATTCCAATTTCTTCGACCATCTTTACTATAATAGAATAGGCAACTTTATGAACTGACTTGATTTTCCCCCAGTCCAGAGCGATTACATCATCGTCCCCGCTTAACAAGTGGCTATTATACCATACTATTTTACTCTTGCCGCTTTCTAAGAGTCTTGCTGTTATTGCCACCTCTGGTGACGTGGATTTCTTCGTTTTGTGGGAATAGCTGTCAACGATCCCCAAAATGACCGCATCAGTTTCTAATGAATTTGAAAGGGCCCTTAAATTCTCGTAGTCAAGTTCCCCTCTATTTCTTATCCTTGATCTAACGATCTGTTTTCTAGTGTTACCATATTCTATCGGCTCAAAATTCTGATTCTTTAGTAATTCGTTTATAAACATGTACATTGCAATCTTGCCGGCGTTGGGGAAGTCGCTGTTATTTTGAAATGGTAATACTGCCACTTTACGGGCAGACTTTGTATTTCTCTTCAGTTTTTCTATGCTGAGGGAGGAAAGGATCTTTGGGATCACCCTCGGGATTAAGCTGTGTATAGACTTGATTTTACCTAATCCGAGAATCGTCGAGAAATCATCTCCTGCTGCAGAAGCGTAATCTGCCCACAGGATAGAACTGCTGGAGGAATCAATTAGCCTGAGAAGAATCCCGAATGTTGGATTTTTGTCTGCAGAAAATGAGATTATTGATCCTGTAAGAATTGCTTTTACGTTGAAGCGATTTTTTAGCTTCAAGGCCAGTTCATCCGTAACCTGACCTGTAGTCCTGACTCTCTCGTTACAGATAAATGTATCAACTTCCTCGCCATAGAGAACAGTAAGACCTTTTTTCTCCAGATGGAACGCCAATACTGGAATGATGTGCTTTAGGGCATCCCCCTCCTCAGATAAGTTCTCCAGTGGAAGAAGTGTTATTGTGTATGTCTCTTCCGGGGATGACTGCTCCATGGTTGCAGTCTCCTGAGTTATAACTGGACTTGCAACTTCTGCTGCTGAAGGCCTGGCCTCTATTGGATTGTTGTTTATAGACTTACTTTCCGGAGATTCAGTGAAGGCAGTAGCCTCAACAGTACTGGTTTCCATATCAGTATAGTCCTTACCTGAAGGATCCTTCTGAGAGATTAGCAGGGCTGGCCCCGTTATGTGCGCTGGCTTTCTCGGGAGCAAAGTGTTTCCGTTTGACGAGTTGGGTGATACAACTACTGGAGGAGTATTGGTATCATTTTCTACTTGTAATGTCCCAGTGCCATCACTCATGTCCTCTGGGAGTATTTCTTCTGATATTGCAGGTAAGGATTCCTGTGGCTTGTCCTCGGTGTCTGTTTCAACTTCTATTTCCGTGAGTGTTGCTGAGTTGTTATATGAAGAGTCTATTATGTTTACGGGATCCATCCCTTTTACGGTAGCATCTTCTTCAACATCTCCGGGAATAGAGGGGAGGGAGGATTCGTCCGGTTTTTCGGGTTTGTTCTGATAGTCAGCTTCTAACGGTTCTTGAGTAATTTTATTTGGACGGTTCTCAGTTTCGATTGGGGAAGGAGTTTCTGGCTGTGTAATTATTTCTTCCGCCACGTCGGTTTCGCCCTTTTCATCTACTCTTTCTGCTAAGGTTTCAGGAAGGGCTGGTGCTTGGGTTTTTGCAGGGGTTTCCGCTTTAGCTATATCTTTATAGATAGCTGTATTGTCATCACTTTCGCTGGAGTTAGTGCACCCGATGAGCAGTAAAAGAACAATGATGAAGATAACATATGGTGTCTTTGTTACTTTACTTTGGGCGAATGGGATTATTTTTTGCATCATTCCTACATCAAGTTTTTCCGAAAGCGACATTTTTACAATCAATTAATTTTCCGTACTGCTTGTATTTAAATTCTCAAACAAAGTTAGTAAGCCAGCGTGTTGATCGCATCTCTGATTAGCAGTAGCACTGTTTCACTTATTGTTTCGTGTCTTGCGCCAAAATGCCTTGCCATGAAACTGGCTCCTCCGCGTGTTTTCGTTATTGACCAGACGATCGTGCCGGTACTGGCATCTGCTAACATTAATGTGATAGTAACCTGGGGTGCTGAAACACTTCCAGTCTTTACCATCCCGTACTCCTCAACTGAACCCATTATAATAGCTTCAACGTCGAGGGCCTTTCCTAGGGATTTGATCTGTTCGGCATTCAATGAGGTAACATTTTTAATTCCGAGATCGCTGACTGCACTCATGACCTCTCCAGGGACAATCACATCGAGAAGTCCAGACGCAAGCATCTCGCTGATAGTCACCTGCCTAACAATATCACCCGCATATTTTTCATTCGTTAAATTGTTCAGTGGCATAACGGCGATTCTCTTGTAGAAACTAAAATCTATGTCTTCACTGATGTGATATGTCGGGAGTCCAGCGCTACGGCATCCCGTAATCAAGAACAAGGCTGAAAAGATCAAAAGTAATAAGTGTTTTTTTGTTGGAATCATATTAATTTCTCCTTTAAACTATTGCTGCTTGCTATTATATAAGATCGATTAAAATACAGTGTCTAGTGCTTCTCTAACTACATCGCTGGCCGCTTCGTCCAATGTCCGGCCTTCAGTGCCAAAGTGTCTTGTCCAGAAGTCTGCCCCTCCGGTTGTATGCCATACAGACCATAGGGTAACGCCTTCCTCGGATTCAGTTAATGTCAGGTTGATAGATACTTCAGGGTAAGAAACGGAAATTCCTCTGTTGATGCTAAAGGTCTCAATTGAGCCAATCATAACAGCATCGACATTTAACACTCTTCCCAGAGATACGATGTCTTCTAACGATATGCGACTTACCGAACGGATCTTTTGCCTGCTTAAAGCGGCGATCACTTCTCCGGGTTCAATGACCTCGATTCCTCTTGACAGTAGCTCTATGATTATTAAACTCCCGATTTTTTTGTCGGCAAATCTCTTCGAAGTAAAGTTCTCGATGGGCAATACTGCTACCTTCCTGATACTGGTGAAATCGGCATCAGGACGTAAATATGGTTTCATTACACTGCTGCTGCATCCAGAAGCGGCTAGTAGAATGAAACAAACCATTGCGACCAGATGTCTTTTAAGTAAGTTGCTCCAGTGGGTTTTAGTATCATGAATCATTAATACATCCTTTTTTAAAATCTGCAAGATAAGCTCGTTTTGAAGTTTATGGTTTCGCGTTTTGAGTCGTCCGATGTTTTTGTATATCCATACGTTGTACGTAAATCTGCAAACTTTGTGATATACCATGTGATAAAGCCGTTCAGGTTGTCCGTCTTAACGGGGCCGGGTTCAGAATTGCTGTGCTGATAATTTACGTTCATTCTGATAGCAGGTAGAGGGAGCCAGTCGATCTGGATGCTTTCTCTCGTCGTCATATCTCCGTTTGCATCAGCTGCGCTCAGTCTGCTAGTAATGTTGACAAACCGCCCCGGTCTGTATGTAATCGTAGCTAAATGGTCGCTAGTCCGCGTAGAGTCATCGCTAGATGTGTTCCAGCTATAGTCATAGTTGAATGAACCGGAAAGTTTTCTTGTCAGAAGGGCGTCTATGGTACCGTTTAGCCTTCTACTTGATGATGTAGTATCGTTTGTGTGAGATAGTGATTTTGTGAACCCCACGTCTGTTATCATATTTACATCCTGGTAGAGCTGTGTCCCTACGCTCAACACTGCAGAGTCATTTGAAGTGGTTTTTTCATTGAAACTGAAACTGTCGTGCCTGATTACTGTAAGTGTTGCATCTACAGTTGGAATCGGCTGTGAGTTTAAAGCCAGATTGTATGTATTGGAACTGATATCGGTTACCTGTGTATCGTCAAATGATTCACTCCTCTGGACTCGCAGCGTAGTGGTAAGCATACTGTGTGTGAGCCATATTGAAGAAACATTGTAGTTTCTTGATACACTGCTGCTAAATCCGGAGTTTTCCGCTGATATTGTATCACTGAATATGTTGCTTGCGATGCCGGAAATGGAGCTTAATGTGGACTCGGGGTTATCGTCTGACCTGTCTATGGAATAACTCATGAGGAAACTCAGCTTTTGTACTGGCCGCACATTCACGGCTAAATTTATCTGCTGGTTAAATGACGTTGTGACGGTCAGCAGGGAGCTTTCTGCATCATCATTTCCGTAGGCCTCGATCTCTGTGACTTCAGTGCCGACAACGCTGGAGAGCGCAGTGTTAATGGCCTTGAAAAAAGATGCGTTCTGCGGTGAATCAAATTTAATTTCATAGCGATAAATATTATTTGCGGTATCAACAGCGTTTGCGGTGACACTATTGATAGCAACTGATGACCATGCACCGGCCTGATTGAAATTGCTCTTTAAAACCTTCCATCCGCTCGTGAATCTGAGATTGGTTTCTGCGCTTACATTCTTATTTACATATATATACAATCTGTCTACCGCATTGCTGGAAGATACCAGTATGCCGAGATTATGAAATTGCCCACTGTTCAGATCAATGGCGGAGGATGTATTCAGGTCATCATTAACCAGGCTGCCTCTCGCCGTTAATGTGTCTACATCGTTTTTAATGCTGTTGCCCTGGGCATAGAGTCCACCAAGGGGAATCCGTTCATTCAGGATAGCTCCGGGCCGGGTAGTGAACTGCTCGGTTTGATTCCTCGTAGAATTCCCTTGATATCCGGCAGAGTAGCCGGCCTTGTCGTTCCAGAAAAATCCAGAATATCCGAGATTGAATGAACCGTTAAAATTTTCCTGTTCAGAGTTGGTGGTCAACTTTAGAGGAGTTTCGTTGGTGGTTTGCGAAAAGTTGATAGCATACCTAAGATTCAGGTCTTGGGAAGGGAGTTCGTAGTTTGAGTTGACGGTAAATATTGTATTGGTATCATCGAGGGTGCTGTCAGAGATGTAGTCATAATGATGCTCTCTGTCAAGTTGTATACCCAGTGAAGGCAGGTTTTGGGGAAATACTCCGAATCTGGAATAATAAAAATCTGTTGTTTCTCTGCCTTTGTCGGTGTAGTGGGCGGTTGTCCATGCTTCACGACGGCGATAGCCTACACTGAAATCATACATTGGATTTCTGAGTAACAGATCCAGGGCTGGTTCGACGGACCGCTGGTACGAGGATTCAGTGGTATCGCTGGCATCTGTGGTATTGGTATCAAGCATGTTGGCCCTCAGGTTTAATTGGTACGTAAGCGCAGGGGTCACAGGTTCTGAGTAACTCAGATACAATATGCGATTAAATGTGTCAGTTTCAGTAGTCATGTCTCCGTTTTCAAGACTTTTTGTGGTGCCTTTCGTCAAGTCGCCCCATCCCTTTAGCCCCTGTGAAAATGCAGGAGATTCGCATATTAGAATAAATGCGATTAAGATTGTAAGCTTCCATAATATTTTCCTCATAAACCATTTCTTTGACTTTGATCCCCGGATCTAGCATCCGGCAATAGCCATGTCTGTGCAGCCAGTGCAGAGATGCTGTTATCTCCGCAATACTGCGATGCCATAGGGCTTTTTGCCCACAGGTATAAGCTGCGACTCCTTTTTCGTAGTCTTGTCAACAACTGATATATTGTCAGAGCCTCTGTTAACTACATATATTTTTCTGCCCTCAGGATCCATAACAAAAGCTCTTGGGGATGTGCCCACGTTAACAACTCCCATTACAGGCGGCATTACAGTCTGAAGACTGTCGAATCCCTTTGCAAAGGGACGGATAATCATCATTTCAGCAGGGTTTTCCTTTAAAAGATAGATTCTTTCGAATGCAGGGTCGGATATTACTCCGATTATGCCGATCCCAAGATTGTTTATAGTGCTAACCGCATCGACGGTATTTCCCTTGATGGTCTGCAATATATCTACGACAGACAGTTTGTCAGAGCCATAATTTGCAACATACACCTTGCCTTTTTTATAGTCGACATCAATAGCAACTGGTCTCCATTCCATGTCAAGAGTGATGACCTCCTCGCTTCTTATCCTGCGTGTGTCAATTCGCAGGATTGAAAGTTCATTGGAATCATAGTTCGCAACATATACGTTGATGAATTGTTCACGATAGCTTCTAAGGACACTCGCGTCTTCAAAGCTTAGAAATCTTGAACTTAAAAGTGTTTCTACTGGAGGGTCAACTGCCAATGCAATTGGGCCGCGGCCTACATCGATTTTTTCCAGTTCCTGGAACGTTGATGCGTCCACTATTGATACGTTGTTGGATTCGTAATTGGCCACAAATATCAGTTCCTTGTCAGGAGATATTCTTGCAACTGCAATATCTACTGGCTTCTTGCCAAACCTGATCGGGATTTCATTATCAATAGTGTTGGTGGTGGGGTCAATAACAGAGATGCTGTTTGATCCAGAATTCACAACGTAAACCTTTGAACGTTCATTGCCCTCGGACACGGCAATACCTCTTGGCTTATTCCCAACCATGACTGTTGCAGAAACTTCACCTGTCTGCCTGTTCACGACAGATACATTATCGGAGTCTTCGTTTGTAACGTAGATAAGGAGTGATCCTAGCTCTGGAGACTTCCCTCTGACTGAAAATGCAGGTTGGAAGAGATAGCCGTCACGAACTGATGCATTAGCGTTCCAGTGCAAGAACAAAGTAGTATTCTGATGACTCCTGGCAGTAATATTGATGTCCAGCTTTATGCCCTCCTGCGGTAAAGCCAGGCGGGCCACCTTATCTTTTTTCTTAACGGACACTTCTTTGATGATCAACTGCAGTTTCTTGTAATTACCTTCGGGCAGTCTGCTTCCGCCCAGTGAAATTTGACTTCCTTCTATATCAAGAGAATTGATTGTAGTAGGGGTATTGATGATTTCTATAGTAGTGCCGTCTTCTGAGACGATATTTACTGCTGAGAGTTCAACTGTTAAGTTAATGAGAGCTTCGTCAGGCCCGTTCAGGTACAGTGTAATCTGACCTTTAGCTGCATCTATTCCGTCTTCTCTTTCGTCAATCATAGTACAGCTGGAGAGAAGAATCAGAAGCAGGCATGAAGCGAGCGCTAGAACCCTTGAAATCCTATGACGACTTTGTGTTTGAGTAAAATAGGTTACCATGAATTAAATACCTGTATTCTCTGATTGAATGTGTCCGCAACAAGAATTCTGCCGTCCTTGTCTACTGTCAGATAAGAAGGGTGCTGAAACCAGCCTTCTCCCCAGCCCATCCCTCCAAATTCGAAAATATATTCCCCTTTTTCGTTATACACAGTGATGGTATGGCGCATGTAATCAATCACATATTTGCGCTCGCTTTTCATATCAATGCCGACGCCTCTGGGTCTGCTTAATTTGCCGGAGCTTCCCCCTTTTTCGCCAAATTTCATGACGAGTGTCCTGTCCTCGTCGTATACATATACGTGACTTAGTTCTTCGCTGACCAAATATACTTTGCCGCTGCTGTCCAGGGCGACAGAGCTTATCTGAACTTTCTCTCCCTCTTTTTCCGGGGAGATGATTTCCAGAAGGCGGCCCTTACCGTTTACGTACAGGACACCCGGATAATAATTTGCTGCCACGTAAAAATTTCCATGCCTGTCAATCGCCAATCTGAAAATCTCAAAAGTATCAGCACCTTCAAATCCATGAAGAAATATGTCACGAACATGCTTGAAACACGCACTAAATACGGATATTCTGCTTTTCGGGTTTTTTTGCGTTGCTGACTGGGAAACATAAAGATTCCCTTTGTCATCTATGGCAAGACCTTGAGGAGACTCAATTCCATCTCTCTTCCCAAGGGTATAGTTCGGAAAAAAATCAGGAGTGTAAACAGTAATCCTTGATTTGCCGTCAATCACGTATACTTCACTTGTTAGCGGATCTGCCATAACGAAGGAAGGAAAAGACAAGTTTCCACCCTCTTCATCAGAATTAACACTCTCTTGAAACGTAACGACAGTTCCCAGTGTCTGAGCGTGAACATTAATAATTTTTGGAAACAATATCAGGGAGAGAACGAGTATGAAATACAATAATGTTGCTTTAGATGCGATGAAAATCTCGCTATTGATTATGTTGTTCATCCCGAGCCTATATGGTTTGACATGCCGGAATCCTGCAACTGCAGGTAGCTAAATGTAAAATACATTTACTTGCCAGCAAGAAAATGATTTACGGCTTATCAAAATGTGGTATTTATTGGCCTCGTTAATATTCCTTCAAAAAAGTTATGGATTCAAGCGAGACTTATCCGGATTAAGTCATAAATAATAGCAGTTAAGAGCAGTTGAATTCAATGTGCTAATAATTATATTAATTAATTTCAATGGATTCGGGCCGTGGATTATTAAAGCAAAAAAAGCCCGGTTGGATTAACAACCGGGTTTTACGAGGGTGAATATATTTAACGATTAATTTTTCGTAGTATGACAGTTAAAGCACCCGTCAGTTCGACCGCTGCCGACCGTCATGTTTGAATAATCCCATCTCAGCATGTCGGGAAAATTCGTAGCATGAGCCTTGTGGCAGGATAGGCACATTACGATGCCGCTTGTTGCACCCGAGGTTCCGGGGGTAACTACCGAGTTCATGCTGGATGCGACCGTATCCCGTGCAACTGGAGCATCTACACTAAAAGTCCGGGCAGCAGCTGGATTGTAGTCATAATATTCAGTACCTGAGCCGGGAAGTGCTACATCGGTCGGATGTCTTGTGAAAGGGGACGATATGCTGCCGCCAATTCCTTCACCAGTAATCATGGCATCAGCGTTACCCAACACATGAAATTGACCGTGACATGTTGCACAGAACCCGCTCATGGTGTTATTGGGAGGCTGAACTCCGGTAGATGTGTGACATGTTTGACTGCTGCACCCGTATGTACCAGGGGTGGTTGCCCCAAAATATTCATTATGATTACTGGCATCCTTATTTTGATATTTGTATGCTCCGTCATTTTCAAATCCCTTCACTCCTCTGAGAAACCTGTAGCTGTTATAAATCTCGTCGGCTGTGTTAAGTGCTTGACCTGTAACGTTTTGGTGGTGTGCACCCCTCATCTCCTGTGTTCCTGCTGGCATACCATTGAATCCCGGTTTGCCTCTGTTTCCATGACAGCCTGATGTTCCGGCACAATTCAGTTTAATGTTTGTTATAGGGCCATCAAGGTCATCATGCATCGATGGAAAAGATCCCGGCGCTGTCTCAAGGGTGCTTTCCTGATTACTTACACCAAGATCGGTTACATTATGTCCTTTGGACTCTGCACCAATGATATATTTAAAATTTCCTCCAGCCAGATCGGTGGAGCCGTTGTGATATACCTGGGGGGCTCCGGTTGCAGGATCCATTCCCTGAGCATCAACATTGCCGCTTCCGTGACAGCCTAAGCAACTACCGCGGGTAAGGTAGTCATTTGTTCCGGATGTTGTCCATGCCGCTCCGCCTGGTCCGTAGCCTGCTACTGCTGCACCATCCTGGCTGCCGTGCATGGTATGACAGTTTGAACAAATTCCGGTAACTTTTGCGGAAACAGATGAAGAGAA
>PJEL010003017.1_pt1 | contig 14777 bp, 6 predicted proteins | sample 1853271 | NCBI WGS metagenome assembly PJEL01 (sample SAMN08108733, study PRJNA415343) | Invertebrate metagenome, whole genome shotgun sequencing project. | host: Globobulimina | place: Sweden: Gullmar Fjord | collected 2015-08 | reverse complement strand
CTTGCTCAATGTCATTGCGAGCGAAGCGAAACAATCCCCGTTTGCAAGCAGGAGATTGCTTCGTCACTACGCTCCTCGCAATGACAAATGGGACAGTTATTTAATCCCGATTCCTTAGTTGATAGTTGATAGTTGATAGTTGTCTCATTGTCTCATTGTTCATTTGAAATTGTATTTTGGAGGAATATGGTTATGAAAAATATATTAGTGACAGGTGGAGCTGGTTTTATCGGCTCTAACTTTGTGAATATGATGTTAAACAAATATGATGATATACAGCTTGTCGTTTATGATAAATTAACTTATGCTGGTAATTTGGATAATCTGGCCCCCGTAGCCAATGACCCCCGTTACCATTTTGTGCAAGGCGATATTTGTGATGCGGCGACTGTGGATGCAAGCATACAAAAGTATAATATTGACACGGTGGTAAACTTTGCCGCTGAAACCCATGTTGACCGTTCATTGATGGAGCCGGGTGGGTTTATTCAAACGGATGTATACGGGACCTATATTTTGCTAGAGGCGGCCAAGAAATATGAGCTTGAACGTTATCATCAAATTAGCACTGACGAGGTTTATGGACAGATATTAGAAGGCCGTTCAGTAGAGAGTGACCAATTGCATACGCGCAGCCCTTACTCGGCGGCTAAAGCTGGGGGTGATTTGATGTGTTTGGCTTATTATACCAGTTTTGGTTTGCCTGTGACCATTACGCGGGGCAGTAACAATATTGGTCCTTACCAATACCCGGAGAAAGTGGTGCCAGTTTTTGTCACCAATGCTATTGATGACAAACCTTTGCCTTTGTATGGCGATGGTTTGCATAAGCGCGACTATCAGTATGTTGTTGATCATTGTGAGGGCATTGATGTTGTACTTCAGCAAGGTACCCCTGGTGAAATTTACAATCTGGGTACGGAGGTCGAAACAACTAATATTGAGATGACCAAATTGATTTTGAAGTTACTTAACAAACCCGAAAGCTTGATTCAACCGATTACAGACCGACCCGGTCATGACCGTCGCTATGCTTTGGATTGTAGCAAAATAAAGGCGTTGGGTTGGCAAAGCAAACATAATTTTGAGCAAGCTATTGAGGCCACGGTGAAGTGGTATGTAGATAATGAGCTTTGGTGGCGTAAAATTAAAGATGGTCAACATTATGCAGCCTATTATCAACGTCAATATGCCGGACGAGAGATCACAGATTTATAGAATAACCAATACCCCGGACAGTATCAATAACATCAGTACGCCCTGTTGTTTCTTTTATTTTTTGTCGAATATGATAAACATGGGCTCGCACCATTGCACTGGCTTCTTTATGGTTACAGTCAAACCCTAGCGCTTTATAGATCAGTTGTTTGGGCGTAATGGCTTGCGGAGCTTGGTCAACAAGGTAGGCTATCAAGTCAAATTCGGTTTGAGTAAGTTTTAACAACTGACCATTTAGAATAATCACATGACGATTAAAATCTAAAATCAAGCCGCCCCCCTGCAAAAATCGTCCCGAATTGTCAGGCCCTTGTTTAATCATATTTGTTAAGGATTCAACAATCTGTTGCGGGGTCTGTTCAACTGGGTTGGTTCGAATTTCGGTCAAAGTTTCCCGTAAATTTTGCTCTAGCTTGTGTAATAACGTTTGTTGTTGTAACGTCTGCTGACGTTTTAATAACGCTTGGCGAATACTCTCTCGCAGTTCAACAGTTGAACAGGGTTTAAACAGATAATCATGCGCTCCTTGCCGCAAAGCTTCTACCGCCGTTTCCATAGAGGCATAAGCTGTAAGCATAATAGCTATGGTTCCCAGTGATTGTTCCTTTAGCGTAGTTAATACATCTATCCCGGTTAGCTTGCCCCCCAGGTTCAAATCAAGCAAAGCCAAATCAAAGGTTTGCTTGGCAATTATATTTAAAGCGGTCTTCCCATCTTCGGCGGTTGTAACCTCATGCCCGTCATTGGTCAAAATTTCGGATATGGTTAAGCGCAAAGCAAATTCATCATCGACAACTAAAATTTTGGCTGAAGTAGGAGACATAGATCATCCTTTTATGCATTTTGAAAAAACTTATTGGAAAACCCCTTATATTTTGTTGTACTCAAACAGTGTTCCATTGGAACGCACTTCTCCCAAGTGAAAACGTTTTCCTGAGCTTAGCTCAGTCTTTCACAAGAAACCCATTTGAGCTGCTTTAAGGTACTAAATCAGATGCCTTAGGTGTTTAGGCTTGGGTTTCTCACTGTTCCAATGGTAATAAAATAATAAAGCTTGTACCCACCCCTTCTTGGCTTTCAACTGTAATTTGTCCGTGATGGGCTTCAATAATTTTATAACTGGTAAATAAACCAAAACCTGACCCATGATCTTTAGTCGTAAATAGCGGCTCAAACAGACGTAATAATGCTTCCGGGGGAATGCCTGCCCCTGTATCTTCAAATTCAATGCGAACCGCAGATTTAATTAGAAGGTCTGGTAATGGGGCCTGATTTAGTATAGTACGGATAAATAACGTCCCACCCTCTTTTTCCATTGCATCAAGGGCGTTAAGAACAAGGTTCAAAAATATCTGTTTTAAATGATCAGGGCTGGCCCAAATATGGGGTAGGTTATTATACCAATCTTTTTCAACATAAACCTTATTATGTTGTAATTGTTTGTTAGCCAGCAATAATACACTCTCCAGAATAACATGTATATCAACAAGTTGCAATTCTTGAGGCGTTAGATAGTAAAAAGCATCAACAGCAATCGAGTCTGTAGGCAGCGGATGTGACCTTGCTTGGGTTGGATGGTAGAAGTCGCGCATACGGTGGACAATGGCGGCAATTCGGTTGAGTTCAGTTTTGGCAATATCAGAAAAATAGTTTAGTTTTTTCGGGCGTTGTTGGCCGGCCCACTCTTCTTGGAGCAAGTCTATACAATTTTGTACGGCTTGAATGGGGTTATTGATTTCATGAGCAATAGAAGCGACCAGGCGACCCAAAGCAGCCATTTTTTCAGTTTGAATTAATTGGGCCTGTGATTGTTGCAAACGGCGATATTGCTCCTGCTCTAGCTGATAAAGGCGGGCGTTTTCCATGGCCAAACCAAGTTGGTCGGCCATAGAGCGGGCAATGGTTAGGTCATGGGGGGTATAATCGCCTACTCGTTGATGTCCAATATTCCAGCTTCCTACCGTTTTTCCTTTCATGCGTAGCGGTGTGTTTAGTGATGATAAAATACCACTTGCTATCAAATATTGGTCCTCGGTAAAGTGCCTATCCGCTTCAATGTTGGGTCGTAATAAAGATTGCTCTTGTTTTATAACCCAATAGCTGGATGAGTTTTTGGCTGGTACTCTGCTTCCCATAGATAATTTACCTTGAGCCTCACCAGCTACGTAAACCAAGCTTATGTCATCCCCTTCTAACAAGGCAATTGAGAAGTAGTGATAGGGCAATAAACGGGCTGCATGATGGGCCAGGGTCTGATAGATATGATTTATATCCAGGCTAGCCGAAATAGCTTGGTCTAACTCATGCAGGACGGCAAATTGATGTGCCCGCTGCTCGCTTTCAGCATGAAGCCGAGCATTCTCAATGGCAATAGCTGCTTGAGCGGCATAAGTTTTGGCCATGCCCAGATGATCTTCTGTATAAAAATTTGTCTCGTATTTGTCCAGAGTTAACATGCCAATAACTTGTTCTTTAATTAATAAAGGTACGCCCATCCAACTCCGAACAGTGGCCTTACCTTTAGCGGCTTCATTCAAGTTTGTAACAACATCTTCAATAATTACGGGTTCTCGTGATTGCACCACTTGGGCATTGGGAGTTCCCTCTGGCAAGGGATAAATGATGCCAATGACCTCTGCAAGCTGAGGAACTCCCCAGCCTCCAATAATTTCTATCTCATCTCCATTAAACAACTGAACTAAAGCGCTATCATAAGGAATAACATGTTGCAATTGAGCTAAAATGCGCTCAATGACCTGCGCTCGGTCCATTGTTGAGGTCAGAATGATGGCGGCTTGACGTAAGGCTTCGGCTTCTTGATGGCGAATACGATATTTGCTCTCGCTGGCTCTAAGTTTTTGCTCCATACTGTGTTTATAGAGTGCTATTTCCAGGGTGATACGCAATTCTCGTTCTGCAAAGGGTTTTATCAGATAACCAAAAGGTTGGGTTGTTTTGGCCCGATTTAGGGTCTGAGTATCTGTATGGGCGGTCAGATAAACAATAGGGATTTCAACTTGCTCTCGAATTTTAGCGGCGGTTGTAATACCGTCCATTTCACCTTTCAATCGAATATCCATAAGAACAAGGTCAGGGCTAAATTTAGCCACCTTTTGCAAGGCTTCTTTTCCGCTAGAGACAGGTGGGAGGACGTTGTACCCCAAATCTTTTAAGCGGTCTTCTAACTCCATTGCAATGATAACTTCATCTTCAACAATCAGAATGTACTCATCGCTCATAATTTATCTCTTTTCTTTAAAATGCACATTTGTAACAAGTTAAATGGCCGACTGACTATGACTCCAGCCTACAGGCTGCCATGCAAGTTTAAAATAATTAACATGATTAAATATCAGTTGGTTTTGAGCAAAATTGGTAGATAAACATAATTATTATCACTAGCACTTGTAAACGTAACGCTGTCCTGACCACTGCCAGAGATATGCGCGTAATAGGCGGTGTTCGTGATTATTTCATTATCAGGAACATTATTGTCTAACGTAACTTTGAGGTTGACGGTTACGCTATCACCAGCTGTGACGGTTACGGTATGATCCGGATTAGAGCCATTGACGTAGTTGGGCAGGCTGTCGGTAATACGGACATTAGTCGCATCCAGGTCGCCACTATTAGCCACCACAATGGTGTAGGTAATCGGGTCGCCAGGTTGAGCCGGATTGTGGGTCAGACCCACCAAGGTGTTGATGGATAGGTTAGGCCTGGCTGGATTAGATTGTAAGCTGAAGGTGATACTGTCCTGACCGAAGCCGGAGGTGTGGGAGTAGTAGGCATTGTTGGTGATGACCTCATCATAAGGCACACCACTGTCCACAGTGGCCTTGATGGTAAAGGTCAGCCTATCAGCGGCCGTAATGGTCGCCGTTTGATCCAGGCCAGAGCCATTGACATAGGTGGGTAGGGTATCGGTAATGCGGGTGTTGGTAGCGTCCATTCCACCATTGTTAACCACAACGATGGTGTAGGTGATCGGATCGCCGCGTTGAGCCGGATCGTTGGTCAGCTCCACCCTCTTGGTGATGGACAGATCCGGGCCGGAAACGATTGTTACCGCAGTCGAAACCGTACCGCTCTGACTCGTCGTTGGATGCAGGAATTGGGCAGTGTTGGTAAAGGTCTCGCCGTAATTGCCCACGTGCGTAACCACGTAGCTAAAGGTGATGACGCTGTTGGCCGTGACCGTACCGCTCCAGATGATGATGTCGCTATTTTCGGCGGCATTGCCCGGCGTGGGCGGCGAGATGAAGTGGGCAAAATCGACCTTGGCCCCGGGTAGAGTGTCAGTAAAGAGCGCACCCGCCGCATCGCCGTTGCCGCTGTTGGTGATGGTCACGGTGTAGGTAATCAAGCCGTGGTATAGCGCGGCACCAGCACTGGGTACGGCCTGGGTCGACTTGCCGATGACCAGAGCGGGTTCAACCACCACCGTCACTCCTGCCGAGTTGGTGTTGTTATTCGTATCGCTATCCACCGAGGTGGTGGCGATGGTGGTCGTGTTGGTAAACCTTCCCGCCGCCAACGGGTCGCTGAGGACACCGGTAATGGTGATGATACCCCACTCGCCAGGACTCAAATCTTCTACATTCCAGACGTAGCTGATGCTGCCCGTTGGGGTGATAGTCGCTCCGCTGCTGCTGGAGCTAAGGCTGCTGTGGGTCACGCTGACCGGCACGGCATCGGTGATGACCACGCCCACAGCCGGACTGCCGCCGGTGTTGCTAAAGCGCAGGATGTAAGTGACCGTCTCGCCAGGAGCCGCGTTGGCTTGGCTTAATGTCTTGTCGATAACCACATCCGGGCCGGAAGCGATTGTTACCGCAGTCGAAACCGTACCGCTCTGACTGGTTGTTGGGTGCAGGAATTGGGCGGTGTTGTTAAAGGTCTCGCCATAATTGCCCACGTGCGTGACCACGTAGCTAAAGGTGATGACGCTATTGGCCGTGACCGTACCGCTCCAGGTGATGATGTCGCTATTTTCGGCGGCACTGCCCGGCGTGGGCGGCGAGATGAAGTGGGCAAAATCGATCTTGGCCCCGGGTAGAGTGTCAGTAAAGAGTGCCCCTACCGCGTCGCCGTTGCCGCTGTTGGTGATGGTTACGGTGTAGGTAATCAAGCCGTGATATAGCGCGGCACTGGTGTTGGGTTCGGCCTGGGCCGACTTGTCAATGCTCAGGACGGGCGGCGGCACAAGCAACACCGCCTCGGCGGTGTTGCTATTCATATCGCTATCCACCGAGGTGGTGGCGATGGTGGCCGTGTTGGTAAACGTCCCCGCCGCCAACGGGTCGCTGAGGATGCCAGTGATGGTGATGATACCCCCCTGGCCCGGACTCAAATCTTCCACGTTCCAGACGTAGCTGATGCTGCCCGTCGGGGTGATGGTCGCCCCGCTGCTGCTGAAGTTGAGGCTGCTGTGGGTCACGCTGACCGGCACGGCATCGGTGATGACCACGCCGCTGGCCGTGCCCGTCCCCGTGTTGGAGAAGCTGAGCGTGTAAGTGATGGTCTGACCCGCTTGAGCCGGGCTGGGCGTAACGACTTTGCTGATAGAGAGATCAGACAGGCAGTCATCATTGCCCCACACCTCCGTCACATATCCAGAGCCACTATCCCCGGCCAGGAGGATGTCGAGGTCGCCGTCATTGTCATAGTCCCCCCAGGCCACACTGCTTGAGGAAACGCCAGTGGGGGCGGTGGAGTGTTGGCTAAAGCTGCCCCCCCCATCATTGCCCCACACCTCCGTCTCATACCCAGCAGAAGAATACCCGGCTAAGAGGATGTCGAGGTTGCCGTCATTGTCATAGTCCCCCCAGGCCACACTGCTATCGTAAACGCCAGTGGGCGCGGTGGAGTGTAGGCTAAAGCTGCCCCCCCCATTATTGCCCCACACCTCCGTCACATATCCCCCAGAAGAATACCCGGCCAAGAGGATGTCGAGGTCGCTGTCATTGTCATAGTCCCCCCAGGCCACACTGCTTGAGGAAACGCCAGTGGGGGCGGTGGAGTGTAGGCTAAAGTTGCCCCCCCCATCATTGCCCCACACCTCCGTCACCCTTATAAAAGCACTATTAAACCCGGCCAAGAGGATGTCGAGGTCGCCGTCATTGTCATAGTCCCCCCAGGCCACACTGCTAAACCAAACGCCAGTGGGGGCGGTGGAGTGTAGGCTAAAGCTGCCCCCCCCATTATTGCGCCACACCTCTGTCACCCTTCCGGAGCCACTATCCCCAGCCAAGAGGATGTCGAGGTCGCCGTCATTGTCATAGTCCCCCCAGGCCACACTGCTATACTGAACGCCAGTGGGGGCGGTGGAGTGTAGGCTAAAGCTGCCCCCTCCATTATTGCGCCACACCTCCGTCACCCTTGTAAAACTACTATTAAGCCCGGCCAAGAGGATGTCGAGGTCGCCGTCATTGTCATAATCCCCCCAGGCCACACTGCCTCGGTAAACGCCAGTGGGGGCGATGGAGTGTTGGCTAAAGCCGCCCAGGCAGCGGTTGTTGACCAGCCCGGCATTGAATTGCCACTGCATCCCGCTGAGGGGGGCCGTGCCGCTAATGTTGGTGGTGTGGGTGGTGGCAATGGCGTACACCAGCTCACCCTGATGGAAGCTGTTGGTCGGTGTCACCCGCAGCGTATTGCCGTTGACCACCCCGTGGGTTTTCATCACCAGGCCGCTTTGCATCCCGTGGATGGCAAAGGTGGCCCTGGTGACGGTATTGGCATCTATATTGTGGTTATAGGTAGCAGTAACGGTGGTGGTCAGGCTGGCGGTCACCACGTTGCGTGGCGGGTAGATGCTTTGCAGCACTGGCGTACTGGAAGCGATTGTTACCGCAGTTGAAACCGTACCGCTCTGACTCGTCGTTGGATGCAGGAATTGGGCGGTGTTGGTAAAGGTCTCGCCGTAATTGCCCACATGCGTGACCACGTAGCTAAAGGTGATGACGCTATTGGCTGTGACCGTACCGCTCCAAGTGATCTCGTCGCTACCTTCGGCGGCATTGCCCGGTGTGGGCGGCGAGATGAAGTGGGCAAAATCGACCTTGGCCCCGGGCAGAGTGTCGGTAAAGAGTGCCCCCGTCGCGTCGCCGTTACTGCTGTTGGTGATGGTCACGGTGTAGGTAATCAAGCCGTGGTATAACGCGGCACTGGTGTTGGGTTCGGCCTGGGTCGACTTGTCAATGCTCAGGACGGGCGGCACAACCACCACCGTCACTCCCGCTGAGTTGGTGTTGTTATTTGTGTCGCTATCCACCGAGGTGGTGGTGATGGTGGCTGTGTTGGTAAACGTCCCCGTAGCCAATGGGTCGCTAAGGACACCAGTGATGGTGATGATACCCCCCTGGCCCGGACTCAAATCTTTCACATTCCAGACGTAGCTGATGCTGCCCGTCGGGGTGATGGTCGCCCCGCTGCTACTGAAGCTGAGGCTGCTGTGGGTCACGCTGACTGGCACGGCATCGGTGATGACCACGCCACTGGCTGTACTGCCGCCAGCGTTGGAGAAGCTGAGGATGTAGGTGATGGGGTCGCCGCGTTGAGCCGGATTGTTGGTTAGTTCCACCGTCTTGGTTATGGCCAGAGCCGGAGGTGTTGATTGAACGGTCAAGGTGATACTGTCCTGACCAGTGCCGGAGGTGTGAGAGTAGTAAGCACTGTTGGTGATGACCTCATCATAAGGTACGCCACTGTCTACAGTGGCGTTGATAGTGAAGGTCAGCCTATCACTGGCCGTAACGGTCACCGTCTGACTCAGGTTGGTCCCATTAACGTAGGTGGGCAGGGTATCGGTAATGCGGGTGTTGCTAGCATCCATCCCGCCGCTGTTGGCCACCACGATGGTGTAGGTGATGGGATCGCCGCGTTGAGCCGGATCGTTGGCCAACTCGACCGTTTTGGTTATGAGCAGCGAAGGCTGTGCTTGGACTGTCATTGTCAGGGGAACGCGGACGAGGGAATTCAGCGGGTCGTTGCTTGTAACACACAAGGTGCCGGTGTAAGTATTGCCTGGTGTTAGGCCAACGGAGTTGAAGGTCACGTCAATCGGTGTGCTTGTACCCGGCGTATTGGTGACACTGGTGGGTGATGCACTGGCCCATGAGATGTCACTGGATGGGCAGGCCGAAGGAGCGATGGCTAACCAGCCCAGTTGTACCATACCGCCAGGAGAAGTACTACCCAATACACCGATCAGGCTGGTAGCGCCGGTAGTTCTGTCGGCGATACGCAGTTCAGCTTGTAATGTACTGTTGTTGAAGGCAGCAAGCTAGAGCTGGGCGCTAGCAGCATCCAAATACATTCCCTGGGCGGAGCTCGCATCAAAACCCAGAGAACCGACAATCGTCCCGGCAGCGGTACTCTTGTTAATGCTTAACAGCGTGTCATTATTGATGTCATGACCATACATCTGGCCGGTGTCATCGATGGCAATGGCGATATTGCAGGGGGAATTGGTGATCGGGCCAATTCGGGTGGCGACGCCGGTAGTCGTATTGACCGTGTAGAGCGACGAAGCTGTACTACAGTCAGTACTACTGGCGTATACCGTCCCATCTGTGGGATCGGTGGAGAGGCCGCTGAAGGACTCGCTGCCAAAAGGCGTGATCGGACCGATAACGGTTTCTACGCCAGTGCTTGTATCAATTGACACGAAATTACCCGTGTAATCGTTGATCGCATAGGCAAAGGAGTAATCGCCGCTGTTGCCAAAATCGCCGGCCCATACGAAATCGGCGAAAGGAGCCAGATTGTTGAGGGTTTGCGGCGTGGTTAGGGCAAAGCTGGTCAAGAAAGCATTTTGGGTTTCAGTCGCATAGGCGACATCTACCAGGTTCAGTAAGGATTGGAAAGAGAGGTTACTTTCAGTCCGGCCGGTCGGTCGATCCAGTTTAGGCGGAGCACCAGAGGAAGGCGGGTATAGGCCCCGGGAGAAGTTTTGGTCTGTCGGGGGTAAGAAGCCCATCAGTGGCAGCGGGTCGGACTCATCAATCGTCCAGGTCAGGTCAGCACTACCGACATTGCTGATGGTCAACGTTTGTGTCGTCAGCGTATCAGGGGGTTGGGTCCTGATCAGGCTGGAGGGGGTAAGCGCGATTTTAGGTTGCGTAGATGGCGTAATTACGGGTGTAGTGACGGTTGCGCTGTAAGAATTCCCCTGGGTAGAAGTGATGTAGGCGGTATTGAAAATACCTTCTGCCGGCCCAATGCGGACATCATCTACGTACCAACCGTTGGCTGAAACACTGGAGTCGGTTGCCATACGGAAGCGGATCAGAACGTTCATGCCACCATAGCTACTCAGGTCTACCAATGTTTCCACATAACCGCCGCTATCGCCCGTAAAGGCTGACCGGCCGCCAATCGGGTTACTAAAAGATGTGGAGATTGAGCCATTATAACCATTCTGGGTCATATCCAGGCCCAGGTCCGACCAAATGGTGCCCCCGTTCGTGGAAATTTCTGCCACTCCGCCATCAAATCCATTTTCGGTATCATAGTGGTGCCAGAAACTCAACGTGCTACCACCGGCTGGCACAAGCACAGAACTGGCCAGAGCCAGGTACTGGTCGGTGGCATAGTTTACATCATCGGCAAACCATGCATTAATCTCACTGTGTGGATTGCTCCCGCCCAAGGTCCAGTCTATCGTGCCTGCCCCGTGCGAAACGGTCCAATTACCGCTGCCGCTCTCCATATCGTCAGAGAATAAGGGGGCGGGGTCACTGTAATTAGAAGTAACGGTCACCTGGAAGGTACGGGTCACGATTGCGTTAGTCAGCATAGTCCCAATATTCCATTGGACCACCCCGCTGCTTTCGCCGCCGCCATCGCTGGCCGAGCCGGGGACATAGGTGGTGCTGACAGGCACACTATCCGTAATCACAACGCCGGTCAGGGTGCCGATGGTTCCATTGCGGGCCACCAGGGTATAGCTTAACACATAGCCGGCCCCAACCAGTGATGGGGCCGCGCTTTTGGCCAGTACCAGATCATTTGTGCATAGAGGCGGTATGTCAAAAGCTTCGCTTCCATCACTGCGGCTGGCGCTGCTGCCCTGGCTGGCGCTGTAGCCCAGGCCGCGTTTGGCAAATCCTTCCCAGATGCGGCACTGGTTGACCCCACCATTGTTGATCTGGTCGGCCTGTAAAATGGCATCACGACCGTCAACAAAGCCGGGGCTACAGGGTTGCAGCTTCATGCCATCCATTACCAACTGCATGGTCAGGTTGTTGCCGCCACTGCCGCCATAAAAATCGGGGTCAAAGCCGTAATCGGCCACCAGGTTCCAGTACACTTCCCAGACCATCGCCGCCCAGATTTCGCCAACACCGTGTGGGATGATTGCGGCTTTGATGCCGTCGTAGGTCTGGGGGTTAACCCCCCTATTGGTGCTGTAAGGGAAGTTCCGAATACCCGCACCAGTCACTGGCTGTCCCAGCACATAGGTGCCTATACCGCGCCCCATGGGGCCGGTATCGGTCACTACGGCAGTCAGGAACATAGCATGTAAATCGCCCCAGCCTTCACCCATTTGTTCGTCGTTGTCCAAGCAGCTAACGTTGCTTGGCCCGCCCGTTAGCCGATTGGAAACACCGTGCCCATATTCGTGGGCCATTATGCCGCTGTCCAGATCACTATCCCGGTTGGGGGTGGTGTAGGTAAACCTATACATTTGCATCCGGGGGTCAAAACCATCGGGCGGAGTGCCAAAGTTGGCGTTATCTGTGCCCGACCCATCCAGGGCATCAGCCTGAACCGGATCACTCCCGCTGCCACCGTTGCCATAGTTGTTTTCCTGGAAATTGCCACTGGCTTCGTCAAACCCATACTGATAATGAATATCGTGCAGGATGTTATTCCAGTAAAAGAGGTTGATAATGGAAGCAGTCATATAAGTGCTGGGATCCAGAGCCAGATCCAGGGGTGTAGAAAAGAGCAGACCGCCGCCGCCATCAGGCCGGAAACCACCGCTATTGTTAGCATCCAAATCTTCTTGAGCGAACACATTGTTGCCCCGGGTATCGGTATATTCCGCCCCAGTGGTGCCGTTAGTGTCGTGCCAGCCATAGGGGGAGGCGGTGGCATTGGCCGGATTGACTTCCAAAGTGCGGGGGCCGTCATTGGGATGTTCTTTGGGCAAGGCAAAAACATTGTAGCTGTCGTGGGTTATCCAATCATTTTGGGCCAGAATTTCGCCGGTCAGGGCATCAACTCGCATACTCCACCAGTTCTGGTCGTTTTTCAGGCGAATCACCATCTCCCATGCTAGCCGAACCTCTTTGTGAAAGGGTTGATATATCAGCTTAACCGGAATATCTTCGCTGGAGATACCGCCGTCGCTGAAGGTCACTTCTTGAGCCTGGCCCCCAAGCGAGCGGCGCAGGAGCAGCGGTTCGGTAACGGTCAGTCCCAGGTGTTGGGCCGCCCGATTGACCGCTTTGCTGGCCGACAGGGTCGGGTTCTTAACGTTTACAACATTCTTCAGGTCAGAGACAAATCCATTACCCAGGTTTATTACCTCGCCGGTGCTACTAATATTGATATTGATGTCTCCATTGAAAACCTCGATGCCGGCCAGCCGCTGGCGCAAGTAAATATGGGTCACCCCATTGTGTTTACTTAGGTATTGGTCTTTGACTAGCAGGTCGGCCAGATCATCGTCGGTCAGTTTCAGGGACTCTTTATTGCGGCGAATGTAATCGAGGGCAATATCTAACGGGTCGCCAGCAGATGGCCCAGTTAAAAAGTCGCTGGGATTATCTGGGTTTTGATATCCAGGCGGCGGTCCCTGCTGAGGCGCAGCTAAGTCCACTTTGGCCGGCTGAACCGGGGTAGCACTTAACCCGTCAGAGCCAGAGTCTACATCAATTTTGTTTTGAGCCAGAATCAAACTCGGCAAAGCTATTAACAACAAACCGATAGCAACACTCAGACCAAGCCTGAGTATATTTGATTTTCTCACTTATTTTTCCCTTTGCAAAAACTGTATATTGATTGGTTTAGTTTTGGTTGTTCATATATTCTAAAAGTAATTCCGCCCTACGGAGAGACTTTAAGATTTGAGTATTATTGGAGAAGCCGGGAAAACCCCTTATGCTTTAGATAGGGGATGAAAGGCCAGCATCTTTTGCCCATCTGTGCTCAAACAGTGTTCCATTGGAACGCACTTCTCCCAAGTGGAAATGCTTTTATTCCGCAAGAGACCCATTGAGCTGGCTGAAGCCCAAGATGTTTATGCTTGGGTTTCTCACCTACTCTATATTAACCTACTTTGAAGTTATTGGACTCTACAATTTCTCTCAAAACCTCTCCAATTCCTCTCGTAACTCTACTTTATGTGCCAAAGCTGATATCTATTTGGATTTTGGTTTGACAAACGTTATTACAAATCTTGTCCCATGTTGGCTATATAATGCAATTGTCCCCTCTAACTGTTTTACCAAATTATTAACCAGTCCCAACCCCGTTGTATTGGTTTGTCTAAAATCTATATCTTCAAACAACCCCACCCCATTATCACTAATCGACAGCCCGATTTGACCATCATCACCTTCATGCATATTAAGCGTAATCTGAGCAGAGTGGGGTGGATAGGGTAAAAAGGCATATTTTAGGGCATTTGAAATTAATTCATTTATAATTAATCCACATGGAATAGCCGTATTTATATCTAGGAATATATTGTCAAAGTTAAAATTTAAAGCAACCTCTGAAGGCGTGATACCATAAGCTTGATAGATATGATTGATTAGATGTCGAATATAGCTGGTGAAATCAATTTGATTTAAGTTTTGAGACGAGTTGAATTTTTCATGAATGAGAGCCATTGATTTAACCCTGCTTTGGCCCTCTTTTAATACGTCCAGAGTAGGGACATCCTTAACTCTTTTGGTTTGTTGATAAAGTAAACCGGAAATAATTTGCAAATTGTTTTTTGTGCGGTGATGAATTTCTTGTAAAAGTAACTCTTTTTCTTGTAACGAGGTCTGGAGACATAACTCGGCCTGTTTACGTTTGGTGATATCCTCAACCATAACCAAAAAATGAAGCGGATTATCTTGCTCCTCAAAAATGAGCGAAATTGTGACGGCCGCCCAGAGCCAGCTTTTATCATTTCTTACATACCGTGTCTCAAATTTGGCTGCGATGCTTTCACCAATTTGTAATTGACCTATACTTTTTAATCCCAATCCCACATCTTCCGGATGTGTGATTTCAGAAAGTGTTCGACCAATTAACTCTGGCTCAGTATAGCCCACTAGAGCGTGTATGGCCATGTTTATCTTGATGATTTGCTGTTGCATATCGGTGATAATCATACCGAGTGGCCCAGTTTCAAATATATTTTGAAAAAAACCATCACTTTTCATTTTCTTCATTGTTATCATCATAAATCCTCTTTGTATATTCAGCAATTGCATTAAGTAATGAGAATTAATTAACTTGCTCAATGTCATTGCGAGCGAAGCGAAACAATCCCCGTTTGCAAGCAGGAGATTGCTTCGTCACTACGCTCCTCGCAATGACAAATGGGACAG
>PJEL010003016.1_pt1 | contig 14783 bp, 13 predicted proteins | sample 1853271 | NCBI WGS metagenome assembly PJEL01 (sample SAMN08108733, study PRJNA415343) | Invertebrate metagenome, whole genome shotgun sequencing project. | host: Globobulimina | place: Sweden: Gullmar Fjord | collected 2015-08 | reverse complement strand
CTTTATGGCTGAGAAATTAACAGGGATTGTAACCACTACGGATAATGGTGGCTCTACAGGTCGATTAAGAAAACGAAGCAGTTCAATTGCGTGGGGTGACTTACGTAACTGTTTAACTCACCTTGTTGATAAGGATTCTATAGGCAGCCAACTCTTTAACTTTCGTTTTGATGGTGCTGATGAGCTTGGAGGGCACAACCTCGGTAACTTAATTCTTTACGGGTTAGGACAAGTACAATCTCGTCCGCTTGACTCAATAAAACTTGTTCGTCGAATTCTTCGTGTTAAAACAAAAGTTTACCCTATGTCTGAAACACCAACAGACTTAATGGCATTTTATCCCAAAGGTCGTTGCCGTGTCGGTGAGCTGTCTGTTGACGATATGCCAATTATGCCTAAAAACTTAATGTTAGCGCCTCTGGTAAAGTCTGTGGATGTTTGTATTGAGGCAATTGAAAAGGCAGATTTAATTATTTTGGGGCCTGGCAGTTTTTTAACCAGTGTTGTACCACCTCTACTTGTTAGAGATATCTCAAAAGCGCTTTGCAAGAGTGAAGCTAGATGTGTTTTTATTGATAACATTGTTCGAGAAAACAGCCCTGCTGCTGATCTAAGTTTAGACGAAAAACTTACTTGGATAAAAGACAACATTGATTGTCAGCCAATTGATACCGCAATTTGCGCTGACGAAACGGTAACTTCCGAGCAAATAGATGTTGTATATCATGACCTATCTGCTAACAGTACTAAACACCATCATGATCAACAAAAGCTTGTTTCGGCTATCCGCAAAGCAATTGGCGATGACAGTAAAGAAGAGCCACTTAAGAACTTAAATATTGATGACGTTCATAAGCAAGCTGTGAACCAGTAGCTTTTCTAAATAACCTCAGCTCGAGTTAAAGCATGCCAAATCTTTAACCTCTTACATTTAGTATGTAAATAAAATTAAAAAAGCCGTAATGAAATATTTCATTACGGCTTTGAAAGTTCTCGCTTTAGCTGTAACTACACGCTGGTATCATCTTCACTTATACGGCTTGCTACGGCACCAGTTTGACCTTTATATTTTGCGTCTTGACGCTTGTTATAAGGCCTATCCGCACTTGATGACATGGTTTCAAAATTTAGTGCCGCTATTTTCATTTTAGGGCGTAGCGCCAAAGGTAATTTGCCACTGTTATAAAACTCTAAAACAATTTGCCCTGACCAACCGGGATCAATTCTGTGTGCGGTAACATGCACCATCAAGCCTAATCGAGCCAATGATGAACGACCATCTAACCACCCTACTATATTGTCAGGTAAAGTTACTGATTCATAAGTAACGGCAAGTGCCAATTCACCCGGGTGAAGAAAAAAGGCTTCGCCATCAGGAATAATTATTTCATCGCTCATCACTGAATTCATGGCTTTTTGTACTTCTTCTCGTGGGCCACTTAAATCAATAAAAGGTGCGGTATGATCCTGAAATACTCTAAATTCATTACCTAGGCGAATATCAACACTAACACCAGATATCATTGAAGTATCAGGTTGTGGCACAATAATAATTTCTTCTGCTAACAGGCTTTTTTCTATATCTTTATCACACAATCTCATGGTGTTTTCTTCTTTGATTATTTGCTTACAGGTTATCTGCGTTATTCACTATCTTCTAAAACAATATTTGCCGTTGCGTTGCTACGCATGTCTAACTGAAAAAAGAGCTCTGCTGCAACATTTTGCGCTATCTTACGGTATCTTAGCGCTAACTCGCCACTACTATCTTCAACTATTGTATTGATCCCTTGATCCGCATTTTGACGAATATGAATATCAAGTGGTAATTGACCAAGCAACTTAGCATCAAAATCCTTAGCAATATTTTCTCCACCACCATGACCAAATAAATGTGATTCATGCCCACAGTTCTCACAGATGTGATAACTCATATTTTCAATAATACCCAATACCGGCACCTGCACTTTTTCAAACATCGCAATGCCTTTTACTGCATCTATTAAGGCAATATCTTGTGGTGTAGTGATCACTACCGCAGCTGCAACAGGTACACTTTGCGCTAAAGTTAGTTGAATATCCCCAGTACCTGGCGGCATATCAACAATTAAATAATCAAGTTCAGGCCAAGCAGTTTCATTAAGCAATTGCCCAAATGCTCTACTTGCCATGGGTCCACGCCAAACAGTAGCGTCTGTTTCATCAACCAGAAAACCAATAGACATAGCAACAACACCATCTTTTTCTATTGGTGTCATGCTTTTGCCATCATCAGAGGTGGGTTTTTCGTTTTTCATGCCCAATAATGTTGGAATAGAAGGCCCGTAAATATCAGCATCTAATACGCCAACACTTGCCCCTTCAGCTTGCAGTGCATAAGCTAAATTAACGGCGGTGGTAGACTTACCTACGCCACCTTTACCCGAAGAAACGGCAATAATATTTTTAACGCCTTTAATCTCGTGAGACCGAACGGCTTGAACATCGCAACGTGCACTTATAACAACGGTTTTATTTAACTTCTCAGTTAAATGGTCACCAATGAGTGATAACTCATAAGAACATGGAAATGGTACCGTTAACTCAATTTCAATATTTTCATGCACTTGAACAATATGATTAATCGTTACTACGCTAGAAAAACCAGCTGGAAAAACTGCTGAGCGATAAGCTAAAAGCAGTGAAGAAATCGCTTGGTGAATGTCAGCAGAAAGTTCTTTAGAACCTTTCGCAGTATCTGATTTTGAGGAGAATAACTTGCTAAACAATGTGGGCAACCTATATGAGTAACCAAATTCTGCAATTTATTCGATAAATCGCATCAAATGTTAATGAAAAAAGATGCTAAATTCTGTACCATTCTTTGCATTATTACCACCAAAAAAAATGTAATTATCAATGTCATCAGAAAATAGAAAAATATTAGTCACTTGCGCCCTTCCATATGCAAATGGATCAATTCATTTAGGGCATTTACTTGAGCACATCCAAACTGATATTTGGGTACGCTTTCAACGCATGCGCGGTAATGAAACTTACTTTGTTTGTGCTGACGACGCTCATGGCACGCCAATCATGCTTAAAGCACAAGAATTAGGCGTGACTCCTGAAGATATGATCGCGGGTGTACGTGATGAACACATGGCTGACTTCGCTGATTTTCATATTAGTTTTGATAACTACCATTCAACCCATAGTGAAGAGAACCAAGCCTTTGCTAGCGAAATCTATAATAAACTTCACGCCGCAGGACATATAAAAACGCGTGTGATTTCTCAGCTTTATGATCCTGAAAAAGGCATGTTTCTACCTGATCGCTTCATCAAGGGCACTTGCCCTAAATGTAAAAGTGAAGATGAAAATGGCGATAGCTGCGATAACTGTGGTGCAACCTACTCACCTACCGAGGTTATTAACCCTCGTTCTGTCGTATCAGGTGCAACCCCCGTATTGAAAGATTCTGAACATTACTTTTTTGACCTACCCGCTTTTGAGCAAATGCTTAAAGATTGGACGCGCAGTGGGGCATTACAAGAAGAAATGGCCAATAAACTTAGCGAATGGTTTGATTCAGGGTTAAGACAATGGGACATCAGTCGTGATGCTCCGTATTTTGGTTTTGAAATCCCTAACGCGCCGGGTAAATTTTTCTACGTATGGTTAGACGCGCCTATTGGTTATATGGGGAGCTTCAAAAACTTATGTAATAAAGATAGCACTATTGATTTTGACAGCTTTTGGAATAAAGATTCAGACGCTGAGCTTTACCATTTTATTGGTAAAGACATTATATACTTTCACAGTCTATTTTGGCCTGCTGTTCTTGAAGGTGCCGGTTACCGCAAACCTACATCAGTTTATGCTCACGGTTTTGTCACGGTAAATGGCGCTAAAATGTCTAAGTCAAAAGGCACCTTTATTAAAGGGCGTACTTACTTAGAGCATTTAAACCCAGAATATTTACGTTATTACTACGCCGCTAAACTTACCAGCCGCATTGACGATTTAGATTTAAATCTTGAAGATTTTGCCCAACGTGTAAATTCTGACTTAGTTGGCAAAGTTGTAAACATTGCCTCACGTTGTGCCAGCTTTATCACTAAACGTTTTGATGGCATGTTATCAACAACTATCGACAATCAAGCATTAGCTGATGAAGTGACAAGTGCCGGCGACAGCATCGCCGCTCTTTACGAAGCACGAGAGTTTGGTAAAGCTATGCGTGAAATTATGGCACTTGCTGACAAAGTGAATGAGTACATCGCAATTAAAGAACCTTGGCAGTTAGTGAAAGATGAAACTAAGCAGCAAGAGGTTCAAGATATTTGCTCGCTTGGTATCAACATGTTTAGAACCTTGATGATTTACTTAAAGCCGGTATTACCTGTATTAGCTGATAGCACTGCAGCCTTTTTAAATGATGAATTAGTCTGGGAAGGCCATAAAACCTTATTAACCGACCATAAAATTAATAAGTTTAAAGCCTTATTGCAACGTGTAGATATGGACAAAGTCAATGCGATGACTGATGCTTCAAAAGATAGCTTAGGCGGCGCGGCACCAGAAGAAGAGCAAAAACCAGCCAAGAAAAAGAAAGCAGCTAAACCGAGTAAAGTAGTCGATAACTCAGCCGCACTTGCTGATCCCTTAGCAGCCGATCCAATCAGTGAAGAAATTCAATTTGACGATTTTGCTAAAATTGATTTACGCATTGCAAAAATCATCAATGCAGAGCATGTAGAAAAAGCAGATAAACTACTTAAACTAACTTTAGCCTTAGACGCTGATGGTGAAGAAACTCGCCAAGTATTCGCGGGTATAAAATCAGCTTACCAACCAGAAGATTTAATCGGCAAGCATACCGTAATGGTCGCTAACTTAGCGCCAAGAAAGATGCGTTTTGGCATGTCTGAAGGCATGGTACTAGCAGCAGGCCCTGGCGGAAAAGACTTATGGATTTTAAACCCCGAAGAAGGCGCACAGCCAGGCATGCGCGTTAAGTAAAGATAAGTAACATTCGTAAAAACTATAATGAGTAAAAATGACAAACAGCAAAAAAACTGCTGTTTGTCATTCTAAAATTAGCGCAATAAAACTAAAACCCGCGCTAAAAAAACTAAAACTAAAACTAATAATAGAAATAGTTGTCATCATCTGTGGTGATAAATTTGGTATAACCTGCAGCTTATTGTCTGCAATACTTTAGGCAACTTATGAAACGCTTCTACCTTCCTCAATCCGTGGTTATTCTTCTTTCAATGTTCGCTGGGCTAATTATTGGCGGATACAATACTACCGTATACTTTGGTATTGATAGTATTGCTAATGCCTTTGTCTTGCTTTTACAAATGACAGCACTACCTTATATTACTTTGTCACTGATGGTTGGCATCGGCAGCTTGTCTGTAGAAGAAGCTAAAGGCGCTTTATTACAAAGTTTCCTCTCTATTTTAGGCCTTACTATTATCGTTCTGGCCTTTATTTTACTTTCACCTATCGCTTTTCCTGATTGGGAAAACGCAGGATTTTACAGTGCTAATACTATAAAAACGTCAGTTGAATTTGATATTGTTAAACTCTTTATTCCAGCAAACCCGTTCAATGCATTTGCTAATGCCATAATCCCGTCAGTGGTGGTCTTTAGTATATTTGTTGGCATTGGTTTAATGGTGACAAAGCGTACAGAGCGCACCTTAATGGTGCTATCAACCTTACAAGATGCCATTGCGCAAGTAAGTAACATTATTATGAAATTCGCCCCCATTGGCGTATTTTGTATTGCATTACGAGCTGCAGCTACCATAGACACATCAGAAATTAATGGCCTAGTGGTTTACCTTATTACCGCCATCGCTTTAGTATTATTTTTGTCTTTTGCTGTTTTGCCAGCAATTGTCGCTATCATTACCCCTTTTAGCTATCGACAAATTATTAAGGTCTCACAAAAAGCAATGGTCACCTCTTTTGCTACCGGTAGCTTTTTCATTGTTATTCCTATCATCGTAGAAGAAACCAAAGCGTTAATTAAGACATTAAATAGTAACAGCAATGACCATAACGAAATTTCCAAATTACCTAATATAATTGTGCCTATTACTTTCAGTCTTCCCGTTGGTGGCAAGCTACTCGCACTTTTATTTACCTTGTTTGCCGCTTGGTTCTCTGGCGCTTACATTTCAGAAGTTGATTACCTTAATTTACTCATTGCAGGTATTCCTCAACTATTCGGTACCGGTACTATTGCCATGCCACATTTGCTTGATCTCTTTAATGTATCAAGTTCAATGTTTGATCTTTTTCTAGTCTCAGAAAATATTATTGTTGGGCGATTAGGTGCCCTGCTTTCGGTGGTTTTTTCTACTTGCCTACCTTTATTAATAGCTGCGAGTCTGATTAATAAACTGACCTTTAACTGGCGTAAATTTTCGATAAGCTTCTTACTTTTACCCTTACTCGCCACTTCATTATTTCTAGGTTTACGTTTCACGTTTAGTGAGATAAGTTACCAATATAAAGGCTATGAGGTATTTATCGACCGAGATTTTCTCTATAAAGAAGTAAAATCAACTTACTTAGAAGAACCGGTTAATGAGGAATACTTGGCAAAACCATTTTCAGACGTACTTACTAGGATCCAGCAACGAGGCTTTATTCGTGTAGGATATTTTCGCGATGACTTGCCCTACTCCTTCCACAATAAAAATGGCAAATTGGTGGGGTTTGATATTGAAATAATGAATCAACTTGCCGCTGATTTGGGCGTAAACGTTGAGTTCGTTAAGGTATTTCATGACCAAGCAGCCCCTTTGCTTGCCTCGGGTTATTTAGATATAACCTCCGGTATTCCGGTGATCCCAGATAATATGAAAGCATATACGTTAACCATTCCTTATAGTAAACAAGCACTCGCCTTTCTTGTAAAAGACAGACGCAGAGCGGAGTTTACCCATTGGAAAAACATCGTTGACCGTGAAGATTTAACCATCGGTATTCCAGAAACCTTTTTCTATCAAGATGCCGTTGAAAATAATTTTACCAAAGGCAAGGCCTGGAAGATTTCTACACCTAGGCTGTTTTTCAAAGAAGAGTATCAACATATTGACGGCATGCTTTTTGGCGCTGCTGCTGCATCTGCTTGGACACTGCTTAATCCTCAGTACACAGTTGTTGTGCCTAAACCTGCAATATCTGCACTAGCTATGGCTTTTCCTATCAACAAAAATGATCAGGCTTTTGAACTATTTATGCGAAATTGGATCACCATGAAAAAACAGAGCAAAATGTTAGACAGCCTGTTTAATTATTGGATTGAAGGAAATAAAACTGGCCACATAGTAAGTGACAAAGAACATAGAAAAAATAATACAAATAACTAAATTAAAGGGTTTTGATGAAAAATTTAACTCGATTGTTAATACAACCAATAAAGCTACTTGCGAGCTGCATAGGTATTTTTTTACTAAGCAGCTGTGCTAAACAATACGCAGTTTCAAGCAATGTCGACGGTAAGAATTTTAGTGAATACTTTAGCCCCAGTGAAGTAACCATCTATGAAAATGAACAAAGCATTAGCGAAAAGTTTAAATTAATCGGCATAATTGAAGGGGAAGATTGCCAGTTAAAACCACATTTTGCGGCACCAGATCCTATTATTGCTAGAACAAATGCCAGACGAAAGGCTTTTGAACAAGGTGCTAATGGCATTATTTTTACGGGCTGTACAGAAATTAAATCTAAAGCTTGTATCGCTCAACTTGTTTGCATTGGTAAAATTTACCAAGTCGAAAAACCTAAATCTTAGGTGTAAGCTATGTCGCCTTTTCGAAATGAATTACCAGCACAAGAAATGTCTTTTAATTTTTCTGCTATAGGCATTGTTCAATCCCCCTATAAAGAGAAATTTGCTATTCCAAGACAGCCCGGATTAGTATCAGCTGCATCAGGAACCATCTCATTAATAAATGAGGCGAACAATGAAGAAATGGTGCGAGGCTTGACTGACTTTAGTCATATTTGGGTTTTATTTGTTTTTCATCAAACAGCAAAAAATGGCTGGAAACCTCTTGTTAGACCGCCAAGGTTAGGGGGCAATAAAAAGCTCGGCGTTTTAGCAACTCGTTCAACATTTAGGCCCAACCCTATTGGCATGTCAGTAATAAAGTTAGACGATATTACATGGGACAAACAACAACTGACCTTACATATTTCTGGTTTAGATTTACTTGATGGCACACCCATTTTAGATATTAAACCTTATGTCCCTTATTCAGATGCAATATTAGATGCTAAGGCAGGGTTTGCTCAAACAGCCCCCAATGGCGAACTAGCCATAACCTTTTCAGAAAAGGCGACATTAAGCCTACACAAACAAGCCAAGCAATACCCGAAACTTAGACAGCTTATTAAGCAGGTGCTTGCACAAGATCCCCGACCTGCCTATAAAAAATACAAAGAAGACCAAAATCATTACGGTATGTCTTTATATTCATTTAATATCAAATGGCAGATGACCTCACTTAGCTCAATTGAAGTTATTGAAATTACCTAAATCAATTTAGGGTACCAAGTATTTAAATAAAACGGCGCGAGCAATAACGGTAAAAATAAATGGACAAGAAATAATGAAAAGCATGCCAGCAGTTGAACTAGTACTTCTCGCGGCTATATGGGGAGCATCATTTTTATTTATGAGAATTGGTAGCCCAGAGTTCGGCCCAATTCTTTTTATGGCACTGCGAACCTTAATCGCCAGTATATTTTTAGTTAGCTGTTTAATTTTCTATAAGCAATTAGCGACATTAAAACAAGAAGCAGGCAAAGTATTTATTGTCGGCATGTTTAATACCGCGATACCTTTTGTATTATTTGGCTATGCAACACTCACACTTACCGCAGGAACCACGTCAGTACTTAACGCCACCACGCCGATGTTTGGTGCAATTGTTGCTTACCTTTGGCTCAAAGATAAACTAAGTTTGCTATCAACATTAGGCCTTATTATTGGTTTTGTTGGCGTTTACTTGTTAATGGCAGCAAACATCAAACTAACTGATGAAAACATAGTATTACCGACGCTAGCGGTAATGAGTGCATCATTTTGCTACGGAATTTCAGCTAACTTCACTAAGCGCTATTTATCGCAAGTAAAGCCGCTAACACTTGCCGCTGGCAGTCAACTTTCAGCAACAGCTGTTTTACTGCCACTAAGTTTTGCCTTTTGGCCAGATGAACTACCCAGTATGGAAGCCACCTATGCGGTTATATTATTGGGCGTTGTCTGTACGGGCATTGCCTACATTATATTTTTTCGCTTGATCGGCGCTTTAGGCCCTGCTAAAGCAATTTCGGTAACTTATTTGATCCCTGTTTTTGGCATTATTTGGGGCATGATCTTTTTACAGGAAGTTATTACGCTTTCAATGTTTGTTGGCTGTCTTGTTATTTTAATAGGTGTTGCACTTACCACCGGTGTTTTAAATAAAAGTAATTGCTCTAAGATTTTAAACTCTCGCTGAGTGGGAAGAAACTTATTGAAATTGGTATTACATGCAAAATAAAAATGCCAAGCATTGCTTGGCATTTTTAGATAAATTTCATTAAAGCTTAACGCTGCTAATTGTTTTTATAAACATTACCTGACTTCATAACAAAGCTAACATCAAGCAAAACATTAATATCATCAATAGGACTAATATCTGTCGCAATAATGTCCGCATACTTGCCAACGCTAATAGTGCCTAATACATCACTTTTTCCGGCTAAATCAGCAGCATTTATTGTCGCCGTTTTAATAATTTCTATCGGCTTCATGCCTGCTTGATACATCAAAACCGCTTCTCTAGCATTTTCACCGTGATGTGAAACACCGCTATCGGTACCGTAGGCTATTTTTACACCGGCTTTGTATGAACGTTTAAAATTTTCAATCATATCAGCACCTACACGAATCGCTTTGGCGCTAATTGCTGGCGACATAAAACTACCTGACTTTGCCATACCAACAACGGTGTCTCCTGCCATTAAGGTTGGAACTAAATAAGCACCATTTTTCTTAAAGAGTTTAATGCTCTCTTTATTTGCATAGCTACCATGTTCAATGCTGTCGACTCCTGCACGTAACGCGGCATTTATACCCGCAGCTGCGTGTGCATGACTAGTAACTTTTCGGCCAAGCGCATGTGCAGTATCAACTATTTCTTTGAGTTCATCATCAGCCATTTGCTGCCCGGTACCGGTATTGGTATCAGACAAAACACCACCTGTGGAAGTTATTTTTATAACATCAGCACCATATTTAATCGCATGACGTGTTGCTCTTCGACAATCATAAGGGCCATCACAAATAGTTTTGGCGGTATGTACTTTTAATAAATCAGGACTCATGCCATCAACGTCGCCATGTCCGCCCGTTGCTGCAACAAAACTCCCCGCAGCAATAATGCGTGGACCTTCAACCCAACCACGTTTTATACCATCTCTTAGGGCATAGCTTTCTTCTGGAGTTCCGCCTAAATCACGTACCGTAGTAAAACCTGCCAGTAATGTTTTTTTAGCAAAATGGGCACTTTGAATTAATCTATCACCATTTGAAAATCTCAATTTTTGACTGTCATTTTTCGGGCCTAATTCGCCTTGTAAATGCACATGCATGTCCATCATGCCCGGCATAACAAATTGTTTTGACAAATCAATGAGTACGGCATCTTTACCAAAACGATTGGTCGGCAAAAAACCGCTCTTAATATCAATAATTTTGTCATCTTCAATAACAACGGTTTGCTTAGTTAATACCTTTTTATTAGCACTTACTAAAAGTTGTCCTGCATGAATTACCGTTGTTTGCGCAAAAACTGCACTGGAGAATAAACTGCCAATAACAATTGCAAGTGTTTTATATGAACTAAATTGATGTGACATTACTAATGCTTCCGATTATTTTTTCTATAAATAGTGATACATCAACCTTATCAACAAATCAGCCTAAAGCACTATTTTTGCGATAAAAAGAATAAATTCTTCGGTAAAAAATAATTTTTCAACAAGGAAGGTAAAAGTTAATACATCGAAAAGCACTATAGCCGTTATGAACTAATGTCTAATGACCATTTAATAAATTTTTGCTATATTTACTAAAAGGTTAACTGAGACTATTTAGTATTCCTTTGACCGTCAACACATTGGAGTAATTAACATTGTTTGATTTAGATAATAAAAAGATGCGTGAAGTAGTTTCAAGTTTTCAAATCCCTGTGAAACCCGAAATATTAAACAGTATACAAACATTAATGGCTGATGATGAGCCTGATATGGGCATACTTTCTAACCTTATATCAAGTGATGTGGGGCTTTCTTCTGCTATTTTAAAAATCATAAACTCACCATTTTACGGTATGAATCGCCGTATATCTGAAATTAAACAAGCAGTTATGATGTTAGGTTTAAAAACCATTAATGCCCTAGTTACCTCAATATTGCTTAAAGAGTCTTTTAAGGGCACGGCGAGTATTTCTCTAGAGCGCTTTTGGGATGACGCCCTCGATATAGCTAATGCAATGACCTTTGTTGGGAATAAGGTTAAAAATGAAGTACCAATAGATATGTTATACAGTATTGGCCTTTTTCATGATTGTGGCATTCCAATGTTGGCGCTTAAGTTTGCTAATTATCGTGACATATTGGTAGAAGCTAACCGAAATCTTGTTAATTCAGTCGCATTAGAAGAGCAATATTATCATACCAACCATGCTGTACTTGGCTACTATGTTTCCTCTTCATGGCACTTACCCAAAGGTATATGTGAGTTAATAGCACAGCACCACGATACTCAGTATTTACAACGAACCTCAGATCCTCAGTCACAACTTATTTATGCCGTTTTAAAGATAGCTGAAAATATTGTTGAAAAAGCAAAGCGTTACAAAGAATCTCCTGACTGGAAGCTAGTTGAAGATGAGGTTTTGGATATCATTGGTATATCACCAACAGACTATATTGACCTTGAAGATGACTTTGTTAATTTACTAAATGATTAGCGCACTATTTTTAACTTAGGCTCTAGAGCATTATTTAAACCCAAAGAGTGTAAAAAAAACCGACTGTTTTGTCGGTTTTTATTTTTAAGAGATAAATTTGTTATCAATTAATGATGATGTCCGCCAACACCATGTGCGTGCCCATGAGAAATTTCTTCTTCAGTTGCCGCACGTACATCAACCACATCAATATCAAAAGTTATCACTTTGCCTGCAAGTGGCGGATTAGTATCAACAGTTACCATAAATTTACCCGCTTTTAGTACCGTAACTTGACGCTGACCTTGTTCTGTTTCTACCACAGCAGTCATACCTGCTTGCCATTTTTTAGTTGCGCCTTGTAAATGTTTAGCCGGCACTCGCTGAATAGCTTCTTCATTTCGCTCACCGTAAGCCTCTGCAGGTTGAAGCGTAGCTGAGAATTTTTCGCCTACTTCTTTACCAGTAAATGCTTTTTCTAAACCGACTAACGTATTGTTATGACCATGAAGGTAGGCAATAGGCTCTGCCCCTTGTGATGATTCAATTTCATTACCTGCTTCATCTTTTAATACATAATGAAATTGAACAACGCTATTATCTGTAATTTTCATACTGCTTCCATTAACTAAAGTGAATATCTGAGATAGCCACTTTTGAGTGAATAATTGTTTTTAAGATCGCTGCTAAGTTTAGCAAAATATAAATGGTTGCCCTAGCAACGGATACAAATTTACGCCCATAAAAGTAAAATGAGTACGCTTGCCAGTATTAACATCATGCCAAGATACTCTTTGATGCTAATTTTTTCTTTAAATACACGATAAGTAAGAAACAAGGTTATGAAAAATTCCACTTGCCCGAGTGCCTTAACGTACGCAGCGGTTTGATAACTTGCGCCCGTAAACCAACCAATAGAGCCTAAAACACTGGTTACACCAACAAACAAACATAACCGCCACTGCGTAAACATAGTGCCAATTTGCTTCTTATCTTGAATATAAACATAGACCAAAGAAATCACCGATTGTACTGTGATCATAAAAACCAAGGTAACGGCAGCGCTCACCATAAGATCAATATTAAGTGCCAAACTCGACTCTCTAATTAGTAGTGTGGTGATCGCTAAACCTAAGCCCGCAGCCAAACCAAAACCAGCCCCAGGGTTTCGAAACAAGTCATTAAAGGTAAATTTAACTTTCGACACAATAACTACGCCAATAACGCCAATAATAACTGAAAACCAGCCCCAACTGCTTAATGGCGCTGAAAATATAAGTGCTCCTACAACAGCAACTTGAATTGCTTCAGTTTTAGCTAAACTAGTTGCGACAGCAAAGTTACGATATTTAAAAGCTGCCACTAAAGAAGCGGTGCCTAATATTTGCATAATACTGGCAATTAACGCGTATTGTAAAAAATTAGGGGTTAACGTTGGCAGCTCAACTGCTCGATAATCTATCAACCAAATCAAATAAGCCCAAGCAAATGGTAAAGCATAAACATAGCGCACACAGGTTGTGGCCATAGCGTTTAAGTGATTTGATAATTGTTTTTGTCCTGCCGTACGAACAGCCTGCATTGTTGCTGCAAGCAAGGTGAAATAAATCCAAATTTCCACGAAACCACGTTCCTAAAAAGTGTAAAGTTGCTGTTTCAAATAATCAATTAAAGCCATAAGGATAGAAAACAGCTAGGCTAAAAAGACTACGTGATCATTCATAGATGAGACATCAACCATATCATTGAGCTACCATTTCGTCAGCTTTATTATCGAAAAAGATAATAATATTAATGCATTAGATATGCGTGATAAAAGCATTTAGAGCACTTATTTATAATCCTCAATCCAGTCAAATATAATGAAATAGATAATAAAAAAGCACCTTAAAAAGGTGCTTTGTTATCACGATAACTTAGCTTTCCTACTTGCTTGGCAAATTGAAATGCTAGTTATGGCGTATTTTTACCTTCTTTCGATAAATCATCTGTTGAAGTTTTATCATCAGAAGTTTTTATCTCATCACTAGCACTTACACTGCTATCGGCGACTTGACTATCACTTGCCTTACAGTCACTTAACTTGCTTTCAGTTACCTTTGTATCACTCTGTTCAGGTTCTTCAGGTGCTTGTTTAGCTTTGGCTTGTTCATTTTTATCTTTTGCAATTGATGCTTCAAGATCTGAAATTTCATCATCGATGCTTTTACTAGGCTTAACAGTTTCATCGTTAAAAGACTGACGAAATGATCCTTTTGAATTTTCATGTGCTTTGCCATCAACTGTTGCTCTAGCTACATCAACAGTGCCTGATGGCCAATCCGCAAAAGGAAAAGGGTAAATTTCTGAGTTGATCGTCAAAAATTGATTAATTTGATACAAATAGCTATTTAAGCTTTGCCCAAACTTTACCAACGGGCTATTCGGCTCTGAAGTAAGTAAAAGTGAAAAGAATTGGAAGACAGCAATTAATGTAATGGCTAACCGTACAAAGCCGGCTAAAAAGCCAAATAGCAACATAGCAATGCCGCGTTTCCATACGTTGACATCCTGCCAAGATTTACCAGCACTTGTTTGTGAGTTTTTATTTCCACCGATTACATTTTCTGCATTATGTGATGACATACAACAACCTCGCTTATTAAGAGAATAACTTACTACTTTAGAGTTGCTTTAATAAAAAGGTAAAGCAACTCATGAAACTTTTATAAATAGAGCAAGAAAGACACCAAATATAATTCACTTAACTATCAATCGCTTGGGTGTCGACTT
>PJEL010003015.1_pt1 | contig 14788 bp, 1 predicted proteins | sample 1853271 | NCBI WGS metagenome assembly PJEL01 (sample SAMN08108733, study PRJNA415343) | Invertebrate metagenome, whole genome shotgun sequencing project. | host: Globobulimina | place: Sweden: Gullmar Fjord | collected 2015-08 | reverse complement strand
GCGGCCAACCATATCACCCATATTTGAGCGAAAGATTCCTACCTGGAAGGATGATCGGCAGATTGAAGCTGTTCCAGGCGCTGAGGCGCCGCCAAGTCCCTTCGGCCAATTGCAACTTGACACCTTGGTGTACAAGTCCTTCATGAATTTTTCGTCATATGCCTGATCATGGATGCATTGGCTGTGCGAAATTCTGTGAGAGACGCGGACGTCTTTCTCACTCTTATTCAGAGCCTTTGCTTCAGCAACGGTCACTTCGTTCTCAGGATACCATTTTACCAACATCTTCCCATCAGCAAGAGCTAATGAAGTTGCGGAAGGAGTAAGATGGCGCGGAGGCGCTCGATTCTTGGCGAGTTCTCGTCCAGTGTCTCGGTCCCAAGGGTTAGAGATTGCCTTGTCAAGATCAGCACTGCGTTGTTCTGAGACTTCTCCAAAAACAACCTTCTTCTGGGCCTTGATGGTGTGAATGGATACAGAGTCCTGACGTTTGCGAGCTCCAGGTGCCTGTGAAGACGCTGAGGCGTCAGCACGTCGGGCACGATTATCTCGGAAGAGACGGACTCTTCCTTCAGGCTCTTGTCGGTAAGAAGGAACAGAAGTAGAGCGCTTGTCGTCTCTGGTCTTCATCCTTGGAAAGACTTCGTCCAGGTTCAGTCTTGCTTCTTCACTTGCAGACAGATCAACGGATGACCGACGAGCGACATCCTTTGCTTCTCGAAGGACAGCAGCACCTTGTGCTGGACGGAGGATGTTGTCAGAACGCCATGGTGTAGATGGCTGTGGAGTTTGATCATATGTCCTACGCCTGATTGGTGATCTACTCCTCCTTCTGGTCCTAGGTTGCTCGAGGTAATGAGATGGCTTTTCGGCCAATTCGACAATCAGAGAACATTCCCATTCTCCAAGAGCTAGTTCCCTCTTATCTCGAGGAACACGGTCTTCATGCTTGTGCGAAGGCGCAGTAAGGCCACAAGGACTTGACAAGGTACCCTCGATTGGATCAATGTTATGCACCCTGTGTCCACCGGAGACATCCCAGGCGAGATCAGCCTTCTCGCTTGTGCGAGGTGATCGGTTTCGCTTGTCGGCCGCCTTGAACTCGTGCCTGCACTGACATTTGATGTAGTACAGTTGAGTATTTGGACTACGTCCCTGCAATTCCTTGGAGCAGGCCAAACACGTGGAGATGTTGCATTTGCTGCACACAGGCGCGAGATGGCGTCTGCAGCTGTCACATGGGACGATGCGATCTGCACTCCAGTCCAAGAACGCAATGAGTTTGCTAGCATGGTTGACAAGTTCTGGAACATAGACAGGTGGAAGTCTGGTATCACCAGTCAACTTCTTGAGAAAGACATACTCGTCCCTTCTGATCATCACATCACGGATTCCCGAAGGAGGACGATCCTTATCAGGGTTTGCTCTGATCTTGCACGGAGTGCAGTTGTCAGGATACTTGAAGTGATAGTGCTCCTTGGGATCATAAGGTCGTGATTCACGAACACTCTGGACAGAGAGGCTTCTGGATCTCCTGTCCTTGAGATGTGGACATCCCCGCGAAGGCGGTTTGGTCTCCTTGTCCCTTTCCATTGCAATGATGTAGCCATTCATCCAGACAGGTTGCCATCCATTGTCAAGATCTCGTTGGTGTTCAGTGTAGAGGTTGACTCCGGTCGCAATTTCACGAGGCTGTTGTGGTTGATCTTCATCAACAGGTGTAAGACGAAGAGGTGTTCTCTTTTCTTCTGTAGGAACTTCTTCTGTCTCATCGCGAAGGCGATCAGGTCCTCTTACTCTTGCCTTTTTCCAATCTGGTTCATCTGACTCACTTTCTGACAAGGAGACATCGTAATTTGCACCAGTGCCTTGCTCAGTCTGTTCATCGAAGAGATCATCTTCAGCCGGAAGAGTGACGAGAGTTTCCTGCGAAGGAATGTTGATATACGAGCCAGTAGCAGCTGTTGAAGATTTCGCAGAAGGAGCCACTGAAGCGGCATCGTCATCACCAGTAGTCGCAGAGGCGACCGGTCTATCCGCTGGGGCGGCAGCTTCATCTGTGTTCATCAGGTCTTCACCCTTCACTACCAGATTTTGCAGCTGGTCTCCCACAGGGGCGGTTACGACCTCATACTCTTGGATGTTGAAATCTTCCGCTGTGGCTGAAACGGCCTCAGGCCTTGTGTCCTCTTCTTCATCTTGGAGGAGCCGGTAATACTCGTTGAGGATTTCCTTCACTGCTGGGTCCAATGGCTCCTCGGTGTTGGTCAAGAGCGAATATCCTTCATGCACGTCATATGCTTCTGAGATATAACGGTCCGTGTTCACATAATCCCATCCAGAAGGTGGAGTTAGCTGGGCGACATCATTGTCAAAGATGCGTAGCTCAAGTTGATCGTAGATGACGTTCTCGACATTGAGGAACAGCCATACTCCTTTCTTGAGCAGCTGTGACACGGCTGTCTTCTGAAGCGAGCTGCCAGGAAGGGCTGTGCAGAACGAAATTGACGTCCTTTTTCCCTTGTAAAGCTTTTGTTGAAAGAGGATACTCCTGGCGTTGACACTTGTCGTAGCGTGGACGAAAAAGTCTGGTCTAGGATCAGTGAGAGAACGCAGAGGCGTTCCTCCATCTTGAAGTGATGCCCTGACCATTGACTGAAGCGTCATACCGTGGTTGTTTCTGGCTGAGACGAACCATGTAGTTGGTCCATTCGTCATGCACATAGGTTCCACATGTCCTGGAGGCGCTGTCTCCAATGACTTTCGAACCTCGACATGAAACCTGTTTTTGGTATTGGTCATAGACACGAGCCAAAAGAGATCAGGGTCTTGCATGATCAGCTTGTGGAGTCTGGTATCCAAACTCGCAAGGGCGTGGATCGGAATCATACCAGAAGTAAGTCCAGGGTTGGTCTCCGTTTTGTAAGCATCATTGTAGAAATTGATTTCAGAGGCGGTTCTTTGCTTGTCAGTGCCGCCGTGGCGAAGAACCCTCGAAAGGCCGTGGCTAATTTGCAGATCATATGAAAGGATTCGGTGAGCCTTCATTTGAGTATCCACAGATCTTGAGTCCGGATTGGTGCGATAGGCCTTGTTCTTCACTTCGACCAACTGTTCATAAACACAAAGATGTTTTTCGTGAGTAAGTCCTTCAGCAATTTCGCTGAGGCGTGCATAGAACTCTCGGACAGTGAGCACTCGTCGTTGTTCTCGTACTGGATCATAGTAGTACTCTTCATCGTCGTTGCGGTGTTGACGTTGTCGTGATGGTGCGTTTTGACGTTGATTGGATCGGTTCCGGTTGTCACGGAAGAAAGCCATCTTCTTGTGAAACAGTCGCAGAGGCGACGGCAAAAGCAAACAGTGGTAGTCTCGCACGGGCGAGAAGGCAAGGAGGAACAATCGCAAGGGCGACAAACAGAAAAACTAAGTGTATGCAGGCGCAGACACTTATTTCTCGAGCCACAAGCTCAGCAAAACATGCTTGTGAAGGCAAGGTGAACTTCCTCATAGACTTCTTCAGCGAGAAAGGTCAATACCTTCATAGGCTCCCTCAGGTTTCCAGCAATCCATTTTCCAAGAAAGAAAGCCTTGTGTTTCAGGAGAGTGCGGAAAGGAGGATGCTTGTCGATGTTTGTAAGAGTTCCATTTTCCACTGCCTTGATAAGAGCATCTGGCTTAGCTGAGTGTTTTGTTAGACAGTCTGACAGACAGTCTGCAGAAGACACATGTGCCAAGTCATCTATCCTTCCACTGATGCTCTCTTTCCTCAACATCTGAACAAGGTGGATTGTCTCTTTTTGTTCAGGGGCATGTGTTGTCTTTGCAGTAGTGACAAGATTGTTGGCGTCTGTACGCATGTGTATCTCAGCATTCTCACCACTGAGGTCTGCCCATAATCCCTTAAGGAAGAGGCAGGTGCCGAAACACTTCATAAACGCATGCAGTTCAGCAACAGTAGTAGATTGTGTAGTCACTGTTATCTTGTGAGACTCATAGTCAACCAATGAACCATGCAGGGCCGCAGAGGCGTGCTCCTTTCTGGATTCACAGATAAAGATGACATGTGCTCTCTGACTGCTCTTGTCTTCATTATTCTTGTAGGAGGCATCCGGCATTCCAAGCAGCCTGAGCTTGCCCTTCAGAGGCCAAAACTTCATCATAACTGGTTGACCTTTTATCTGTCTAACAAGTTTGTTCAGTTCACGCAGGTGTCCAACGGTAGGTGACTGGGCCGCTGAGGCGCACCTTGAAAACTTATAACAGGACTGAAACTGCGTTCTCGATTGCAACCAGTTGATCTGACCAAGGACAGAACGATACGATGTGTGAAGAACAGGTGAGAGTTCAACATTGTCCTTGAGGGATTTGTCAAATTTCACTTCCTCAAGTTCGTCTATCTGAACCTTCTGATCAACACGAATATAGCTCTTGTCCACATGGGCGGAAACTTTTGTATTCTTGGTTGCAGACGCAGAGGCGTCTTTTCCTATCCATCTAATCCGTTGACCAACGAACATAATGTCATTTTTGTCCTCTGAACCTACCTGAAAGTCTTTTCTCAAACTTCCCATGACACGTTCCTGGAAGAAACTGTTGCCAGCCATGAAAAGATCATCAACATGCAGACACACGATGCCAGCTACCTTTCGTCCTTGACAGTTGCTGCCAGTTACAGGATCCATGAGGTACTCAACAGCATCATCAAGGGTTTGCATGACATTCTTGGGTGCAAATACCTTCAGGTCAGGTCGCGTGGGCGACTTTGGCCCTTTTACATTGGACTTGACATTATCATGGTATAGTACATAGGTACAGCGATCAGCTCTGGTGGGAACCAGGCCATAGGACCTCAGTTTCTCATCAACAACATTCCACCAGCGTCTTGGTGCATCATTTAGTCCATAGGCAGGCTTTTTCATCCATGCTGCCATGTACCAAGGTTGCCCTGCTTCCTTTGGGAGTTCACACAGTACGTTCCTTGAATCATCATATGCTTGTCCTTGCAGGAATGCTGTCTTCAGATCCATGTGATAGAGATCCCAAAGATTGTTGGCAGCCGCTGAGGCGGCCAGCCGGAAGCCGGGACGTGAAGCCGCTGGCGAATCAGTTTGTTGTTCATGCCTTTGTTTGTCAAGAAATCCCCTGAGGACCCATCTTGCCTTGCACTTGTCAAAGAATCCATCCTTGTCTCTTTTGATGGTGAGAACCCATCTGCCTGTTACAAAGTTCCTTCTTTGTTCGGCTGTCAGTTTTCTGATATCAACAAGTTCATAGACTTCATTGTCAATCCAGGATTGGATCTCCTTTTGCTTGGCTTCCGAGAACTGTTTTACATAATTCTTCTTGTCGGTGCTGGAAGCTTCCTTTCTCTTTTTCACCTTTGCCCCAGATTTCAGGTTACCTGTGGCATCGAAACAAAGTGAGAGATAAGCCTGGTCTTCCTTGGAGATGTCAGGCATGTATTCACGGAGATCTGGCTTGCCTTTCACCGCTGAGGCGGCGAAATGAGCAGTGTAATTCTGGATTACCTGAGGAGATGGTAAGTATGCATCCACATCCAGTATCTTGTGGTCGACATCTCGAACATGGGAGAAACTCTCTGTTACACAAGCCATCTTGTCAGCTTCATTGTAGAGGTTCCATTCCTTGAGATATGGTTCGTAGATGATGTCAGGAATCTGGTCCTGTGAATACATAGAGTAGGGATCTACCTCAGGATCATGTTCATCCGATGATTCTTCAGCTCCTTCCTCTTCAACGGTGGAAGATATTCTTACTCTCATTGGTCCGGAGGGTTCCGCTCGCGGGGGCGAGGAGTCCCTGGACCTCGATCTCTCTCGTGGTGGAGGATGAAGGTTGTCATCTTCAGAACCACTGGAATCACTGTCATCATCATCTCTTGATCTCGATCTCTCTCGCGGGGGCGAGGGATCCCTTGATCTTGAGCGTTCTCTGGGTTGTTCATAGTCATCATCATCTCGTGATCTGGATCTTTCACGTGGAGGTGAATCATCTCTGGATCTAGATCTTTCTCGCTGAGGCGAGTTGTCTCTTGATCTTGATCTTTCTCTTGGTTGTTCGTCTTCATCGTCATCTCCAGGTGTTGGCAAAGGGTCAATGCCATAGTCTCTAGATCTTGATCTACTGTATGGTTCTGGGTGACCACCTGGAGGAGCGGATCTCCCTCTGTCATGGTCTCGTGAACGAGATCTTGCCTGAGACGATCCTGAGTCCTTTCGCACAGGCGATGAGGACCTAGGTCTGTGTCTCATTGACTGATCCATATCAGCATCATCATTTTCTTTCCTCTCATCATCCATTGGAGGTGGTTTAGGTTTCGACTTTCTTGCAGCTTTGAGAATTGATTTTCGTGTGGGTTGATTTGTCTGTGATTGCTGTTCTGCTGGTGGAAGAGGAATTGTTTCTGGAGTTGGAGGTGGAAAAGGTGTTGCATCTTGCATTGGAGAGTTTGGAACTGGAGGAAGTTGTGGCATTTGCGCGTTTTCACCCCCCAGACTATTGATCCCGGAAACAGAGTTAGAGGGAGGAATGGTATGTTGTGGCAAATGCGGTGGAATCCATATTGGTTGATTTGGATTCAAGTATGTTGGAGCTGCATCTGTGACAGATGGCCGCTGGGGCGGCTCAAGTCCAGGTGGAGGCGATGGTGGTTCTGTCGAAAAAGGATTTTTCTTCAGTGTTGTTCTAGCCGGTGGCTTGTATCCTGCATTGTCTTTGGACAGCCACATGAGCACCCCCGAGACTCTTGCTGCATTCAGTTTGCAAATGTGATGCCATTGAGTTGCAACAGAGTAGACTTGTAGCTCCTTAGTTTTCGCATCCTTGTTCCACACAAAAAGATAAGCCTCACTAGTGAGTGAGTCTGCTGGCTTGAATGTTCCAAGTGTACCCCTAAGCACAGTGCAGCGATCAAACACATGATTTGGCAGGTACTTTTGTCTCAACTGTAGACACATAGGCGTCAAGCGTTGAACAATAGGCAACTGCTGTTGTTCATGTAGTATGAATTCAGACCGTGCAGGAAGAGAATTCACAAGGTTCATCAGGTCCTTGACGGACTGGTCTGACACATGCAGAGACGTGTTCAGAGAGGTAGAGACATCGCCTTCAAACGTGGTCATTGTCGCAAGAACGCTAAGGCGTTCAAGAGATTCTGGAGTATCTTCATCAAAGGCAATGTCAAGAATGTCCTCAATGAGAAAGGTTGATTGATCTCTGCGTGGCTTTTTCAGATGCCTTGAAAGAAGGTCCGCGAAGGTCTTGCAAAACCTGTACGGATAGACTTGTGAGATTTTGCTACGTGGACCATGACCTGGGGCAGCACCTTCTACGGGTTGATGTTCATGGTGCTTGCCACTATCGCTAGTGCGATTAGGACATGTCTTGAACAAAGGTGTCAGGACATCTGGAGGAAAGTTGTGCAAGAGACTTGTAGATTTTCTGTAATACAAGTTGGTGGCTACTGGATCTGTCAAGCCATATGCACAAAAGTCAAGGTTGTCATACGTCACACCTTCCTGTTTCAGAAGATCCTGGAAAACCTTCGTAAACCAGATAGCAGAATCCTTTGGATTTTCAATGACAAAGCGTCGGCCCTTTGCAATTTGCAGTTTGGCAACTTGAACACAAAAACGCACCATTGGCATTACTGCGTCTCTGTCAGCATATCGCTGTTCTGCTGATTTCATGTTGCTCCATTGACTCCAAGGGCTGCAAAGAGGAGCCATCCAAACACAATCCGGGTCTTGAGACATCAGTACTTCAATTACCCGTTTCTGGCCAGCTTTGCTCATTAAGTCAAATCCAGTTCTGAGGTCAATAGGTTGTCCAACATTCAATCCCGCTAGGGCGGCAGTTTGGCTTATTCTTGCCGAGCCTGCAAAGAGTTCCAACAGGTTGATTTTCCCGGTCATTGAACATTGCCAGAGTGCCTGATCAAAGGTTGTTTGATTGTCCTCAGTAGTGAAGTCTTCAAGAGATTCACCTAGAAGGTTATGTGCAACACCAGCCTCTTCAGGTGGTGTTTTTGCAGAACGCCTTCGTCGTGTGAAACCAGGGTGACGTGTTTCCCAAGGCAACAACTTTTCCTCATCGTCTGAAATTCCTGAAGGCACAGGCGCTTGGGCGCCTGAAGGTGCAGAGGGAGAAGATGGTAGGGTTCTCTTTTTCAGTGGAACATATGTCTTCTCATCTCCTCTCTGAATATAGTAAAACTCGGTTTGAATAACCATTCTGACTCCACCAGGGAGTTTTCCTTCAAGAAGTGATTGATCTAATTTTGTGAGATCCTGATCTGCAATCAATTTTCCATTTTCATCCCTGGTGACTCTGCGAACGCATTGTTTGATTGATGGCGGATAAGACTGACCACCAAGTGCCTTTGGAAGCTCATAGGTATCTCTCTTGGCAGATCTCTTGTTGCGCCAAATCTTCAGGGTTTTATCCTGGACACCCTCTGACGCAGGGGCGTCTTTACCTGTCTCGTCGACAGGAATTGGATCAATTTGGATGTCCACGTCAGACATCTCATCATGGTCACGTCTCAACAGGGATTGATTGACTTTGATCACTCTTGTTCCAAGATCGATCACAATCATTGGAGTATCAACCGATTTCACAATTCCTCTCAGCCAGTATCCCTTGTCCTTGTTTGTGTGATCCTTTTCGGAATGCCAATACCAAACCTTTTGACCCTTTTCAAATGGTCCTTTCATGTATTTCAAACTGGCTGCAAGGTCATGCCTTATGTCCTCTGCTTGTCTTGCCTTGAGATAGCAACGCATAGCTTCAGTCCTTAGTTCATTGATGATCTTGTCTGCAGATGCGGGCTCGTTGTAGAGCTGGCCCATAGTGGCGTTTTCCCAAGACATGATGTCTGGTGGGCGTCGGCCAAATGCCAACTCCAGTGGAGTTTTTCCTCCATGAGTGTGGGTAACATTCCTTGCCCAACACGCTTCACGCAGCAAGATATTTGGAGTAATGTACTCGCTAAGGCGAAGACTGATACGATCCTTAATCTCAGAGACTAGTAACTTGAGATACCTTTTGAACAATCTCACAGCTGATTCAGCTCTGTTCGGCCAAGGAGTTTTAGGCCCAAGAGGAATAGGTCTGATGTCGTATGTGTTGTAGAACTTTTCCCATTCCTTCGACATGAAGGCATTGTCAGCACAGATTGCTTTAGGTCTGATCTGCAAGTTGTGCATGTAGTTCCTAAGGCATTCGATTCCTGTTGATGACTTGTCATCTGGTACTGCAAAGGACATGAGCAATGTTGTGGCAGCATCAAGTATCAAAAGAAACTTGACCTTCTTGGTCTCAAGCACTGCTCCTTCATCCGCTGAGGCGGGTACCAAGATGTCAAAGTCTGCATAATCCAGGAAAAGAAGATCTCCAAGAACTTCATTTCTCAATCCACTGACCCTACTTCGAGCAGGAACAGGAGACTGATGAGCACAAGTATTGCATTTCTTCACAATCGTGTCATACAAATCAATAATGTCCTTGGGCAATTGAAGCTGAGTGGTTCTCATCTTGAACTGTTCAGTGCTCATGTGATAATGCTTCAAGTGCAACTTCAAAAGCTCAGTAGGATCCCTTAATTTCTGATGGATCCTCTTCAAGGACAATTCCAATTCTGAGGGCCTTACCTTTTCCTCGGTGCGTGGTCGCGCACGGGACGACATAGCTGGAGTTTGTTCTTCCAGCTCTTGTTCGATTGTTTCCTTATCTAGGTCAATGGGCCCTTCAACCGGTTGTTCTTCGTCACCTCCATATGTGTACGAGAATGTGTTGAAACAACGGAGGATATTTTCTTTTCCTTCTTCGACGTCATACCATTTTTCTGGATCCGCAGGGGCGGTCTCCGTAAGGGAACGAACAAGGTCCGCAGAGGCGGATGTTTTCGGAGCAGATATGATCGTGGTCAGATCAATAACATGGTGGTTGCTCGTTGAAATCTCCGCAGGGGCGCGAGACATTCCCAAACAAGGGCAGTTGATGAAGGTGCACTCTTCTCGGTTGATGATGTCCAAGTTCAAGATACCCATCATCTTGTTTGACAACAGGATCGGAACATCTCCTTCTTCAAGAACTGAAACTTCAATGCTGAAGTGCTCACCTTCAAGGTTGTAATGGATGACCAGTGTCCAGTACACCCATGACCAGTGACTGTTGGCAAAAGAGAACTTCACGGGTTGCCAACGCCATTCAAAGGTAATCCAACTGCACGCTTTCTCGCAATAGTTCACAAAGGCAATCACTCGTGCCATAGAACCCATGTTGCGAGTACAACCTGAATCCAGGATGACGTAGGTGGGATTCTTGCGCATGTCGATTCGGTACCATCTCTCTACGTAGGAGTTGAGCGCTGAGGCGCCATGGAATTCATTCCAATCCTTTGTTGAACATTCAATGATGTAGCTCTCCTCGACCGTAATCAGTGCGAAGGGCATGTTGTACGCAGAGGCGTTGTCCCACCTTCCATAGCCATAGTTTGCTTGATATCCATCATTTTGCCATGATTGTGTGGCATATGTGTCTGAGTTCCAACCTTGGTCCCAGGAATAGTCATCTTCTCCCCAATTAGCAGCATCTGTTCCATCAGCGGTGCGACTTTGGTCAGGAGCGGCATTCGGGTCAGCGACATTGGCCTCACCTTTTCCTTTTCCCTTGTCGTCATCTTTTCCTTTTCCTTTTGACTTCGATTTTCCTTTCTTTGATTTTCCTTTACCACCTTTGGACCAATTTGCTGCTTGGGAGTCTTCGTAGTTCCACCAATCTTGATCATCTCCGTAGAATCCTTTTGATTTTCCTTTTCCTTTTGATTTTCCTTTTGTTGAACTTCTGAAATTTCCTCTGGATCTGCCTTTTGAACCTTTCTTTGAACCTTTCCTTTGTCTGAATTTTCCTCGTTTCAGCCTTCCTCCTTTTCTGGAAAACCAAGCCTCAGACGATTCGTCAAATCCCCAGAAGACTCGTTCTGTCACATCATAGAATCCTTCGTGCAATTCTTCCTCATCTTGGACCCAGTAACCCATTGAACCGTCGTAGTCACCGTGGTCAAGAATGACGTAAGCTCTCTTCGTGTCTTTTGATCCTCTGGAGACGAATGGATCTGCGAAACTTGTCCTCGCAGAGGCGAAGAGGTCTCTAAAGATGTCCTCGAGTTTCGTGGTGTTGTAGTTTTCGATGGTGATTCCCTGCAAAGTGAGAGTGCTGATCAGTCGTTCACGTTGTTGTTCGTTCAGATCAGCAGCGACAATGAAAAGCAATGCCATGACATTCTCATTGAGGGGAAACTTCTCTCGATGTACCACCTTCAAGGAATTGTTGTACATTTCCAGTGTGTCATCATCTTCTGATTTCAGTAGGAGAGTCTCTGGTTCATGTTCTTCGGTTTCATCTGAAGCTGAGGGGGCTGCCGAGGCCTTTGCCTTTGCCTTTGGTGCAGCGGCTTCTGCAGGTGTTGGATCTGCAGGGGCAGATGGCCTAGCTCCCGCAGAGGCGGTGTTGGCTTCTGCCTGTCTTTTTATCTCATTGTTCTTTTCTTCAACGAACTTCAGATATTTTGGATCTTCCTTGTCCTTGCACAGGTCAGCGCAGTTCATCCATGCGTCTAAGGTTCTCTTTTTCTTTGTCTGCACTCGAGGAATCCATTGAAGCATTTCCATATTCCGAGGTTTCCTAAGATTCACCAAGGACAGGAACCTCCACAGGAAGAGCAAGGATGCTCCTTTCACATAGTGTGGTCGCAGCTTCTCCTTCAAGTACTTGACACCATTCTTGGTCTTCAGCATGGAGTTGTCTAGTGCTGGTTTCCAATATTCAGCATCTTCGATAAGCCTTTGCTTCACTAGGATACCCTGCTTTTCAGGCGGTTCTTCTGTAAGCTCAACCCAGTCGTCAAGCTCATCTTCAAAGGTAAACCAGGACTTCCTACCGTCAAAGTACGGTGGCACCTTTTTATTCATCTTCATGAATTCGCCTTTTGCAATCTTGGGCTTTCCATAGTAAGCTGTAGGCTTGGCCGCAAGGGCGGCTCCAGTGTGATCATACCATGTTGGTTCATCATTTTCATCTGCAGATTGATAATAGTCTTCTTCACTGTCACTCATCTCTGCCGTTCACAAGAACACGGTAAAAACCGAGCTCCGCTACCAATTTGACGTTCAGAATGTACTTACCGCTAAGGCGGCAAACATATATAGAACTGTTAAATACAGGTTCTTGTTCAAGGAACTGCGAGAGCGGTGACTCAAGTGTTTTCTCACTCGGACTGCTGTGCTGTCCGTCAGTATGGTCTTGTAGTTGTGAGACTGTGTCTACTACAAGCCTTGAGCCACAATAGTCACCGGAGTGCTTTGTAATGTCAGGGACCCCAGGGCTTGCTATATAAGGCCTAAAAGGGTTCTCAAACAGACACTTATTTCTCAAGCACAAAGGCGCTATTGTATAAACTTCATTGATGGTGAAACCTTCTCAGCAGGAAGCTCTGCCAACCTCAGGTGCTATCATATGGATGCAAAATCTGACTGAAGACACGCAGTGAAACAACTGTGCATGAATCAGCGATCATTCAGCAAGAGAGTACGTATGGAATTGGTCATGCTATTCTCGCAGAGGCGAAAAATGATGAGGATGAGGTCTATATGGAACTTCCCGCATGGGCGAGAGCTCAAAGATTCTGAGAATTTTGATCCGCAGTGATAACGTGGATTCCATTGCGTCTGGTCATGTGAGCACAGATCTGACAGGGTTCATACCGTGTACGTTGTTGGTTGCGAAAGAAAGTGCAATTTTGATTGAAGTGGTACTTGGTGCCATTTGCGGTGACGGAAACTTCTTGGCACAAGTAGAGTGTTGAGCTCCCTGGTCGTAGTTGAAATTGTGGAGCGATTTCACCGGTTGGAAGTTCGAATCCTTGGTCGTCGTGTTGAGTTCTACGCATGATGCCATTGCGATGGTTGCATTGATAGGAATGTGTGTCGGTCTGAGGGCAGTAACGACAGCATGTTGGGTAACCTCCTTCAATGTTTCGGCGTCTTGAACAGCCTAGTGTTGTACAGCGCTCATCATCTGGTACCACAAGGTCTACTTGAGGTGCCTGTGGATCTAGATCTTCATCAAACATCTCGTTCTCGTCTTGTATGGCTGGAGGTTCAGGCTGAGGTTCCTGATCGTCACGCGCAGGCGTAAAGAACCATTCTCCAAAGCAAATGAACATGAGGTTGAGAAGTAATGAGGCGATCAGAATAATGAGCAACAGGTCGGAGTAGAAGTCTTCTTGCTCTTCCAGGACAACAGTGGTGTTGGATGAGCAGGTATCAACGGCTTCTGACAATACAACTCGTTCCGCAAGGGCGGCAAGTGAAAGGCTTTTTGCATACCTCTTGAATGGATTGGGCAAAGTGCCTCGCCTTCTTGAACCACTTCCTTCCTTCAATCGGATGGTAACAGAAAGCGGATTGTGCCATCCTCCCCCTTCAGGGCCTCCAAGTCCTTGATCTTCCAGAAATAAGGATTGCTTGGTGATGGACTTGGCAAACTCGGAGACAGAAACCTTTGTGTCATCAAACTGGTGGTACTGGTTTCTGATTCTGTGGCACTTGTCCAGGAGTTCTTCCTCTGCATAGGTGAGATAGCGCGTAGGCGCTCTTCCCAAGTTCTGAGCATCTTTCTGCGCTTGTTGCACCTGTCGCAGGTTGTGTACCATATCGGCGAGTTCCTGACGTCTTACAGCAGAGACTGCATCTTTGGCCCAAGATAGGACGTATCCAACCATAGAGTCGTAGGAGGATGGAGCATTCTCATCGTTGCGTGGACGGAGGAATGTGGACATTCCTTCTCCCTCAATGGGATACACGCTCAATCTTTCCCATACTTCCTTGTCTTTGTTCAAGATCAGCTGGATCTGTCTCATCGCTAGGGCGAATGTGCTGTTCTCTCGATCGGCTTGGACCTGGCCAACAGTGTTCTGATTCGCTGCCATATTGGCATCGCCACCAATAAAATCGGCACGATGTTTCACGCAGAGGCGTAGGAAACTCAGGATGGCCTCTCTGGCCTTCACCGACTTCTTCGCTGCCTCGTTGTTCAAGTGGAAGACAGCAGCAACGAAGGTTTCACGATTACTGCGATGGCAGGTTTGTCTTGTCTTCTCGTCGACACCAAAAGTGATCTGGTAGACGGCACCAATGAGTGTCCATCCGGTCTTTGACTGGTCAGACCACGGTAAGAAAAGCGATTCCAGCTCTTCGACACGAACTCCCTCACAATCACGAACGTGACAGGCAACTGCCTTGGCAGTGCAGCGAGACTCTCGCGGAGGCGAGGTGATGACTCCTGTCATCTTCACCTTGGCTAAGAGTTCTTGGCCCTTAGGTGTGTCAAGTTCGGTTGCCTCGCAGGTAAGCCATATGTGAGATGTTACGCTTGCCCAGAAATGGAACATGGGCACAAGCTCCTGTTGAATCCAACTCGGGCATTTGTACTGCCCAGCAAGATACATGTAGCGGCCAACCATATCACCCATATTTGAGCAAAAGATTCCTACCTGGAAGGATGATCTGCAGATTGAAGCTGTTCCAGGCGCTGAGGCGCCACCAAGTCCCTTCGGCCAATTGCAACTGGACACTTTGGTGTACAAGTCCTTCATGAATTTTTCGTCATATGCCTGATCATAGATGCATTGGCTGTGCGAAATTCTGTGAGAGACGCGGACGTCTTTCTCACTCTTATTCAGAGCCTTTGCTTCAGCAACGGT
>PJEL010003014.1_pt1 | contig 14791 bp, 1 predicted proteins | sample 1853271 | NCBI WGS metagenome assembly PJEL01 (sample SAMN08108733, study PRJNA415343) | Invertebrate metagenome, whole genome shotgun sequencing project. | host: Globobulimina | place: Sweden: Gullmar Fjord | collected 2015-08 | reverse complement strand
GCATCACTCAAATTTGTTGTTGTAAGTGAATCAGACGAATCAAACTCAAAATCTTGCCTGTGAGTACGCAGAGTCATTTCAAAACCTTCCAATTCATTATTTAGCTCAAATGCGAGGCAGTAAGTAGATAAATTTCCACTTTTGCAGCCCTCTTCTGGGTCTGCTGGGAAAGAAATATCTAACTTTCCACCACCTTTAACAACTTCATCCATTCTCTCTAAGTAGCCATTTGTGATCTCATTCATATTAAGATGAAACTCCACAATTGTTGTTTCCAAACCTGCCTCAGGATAATTTTTCTCATAGCTTGAAACGTCTGTTTGCAAGTTTCCTGGATTCACAAGCACAGGCACAATCGCCCCCAGAATGAAGGCTAAAGCAAAGTGCTTGGCGTAAGTTTTAAGGAAAGTTTTTATATGCATTGTTTGGCGTAACAGGGCAGTGCGTTATTAAATTTGCTAAATAATTTGGGGAAGGTTCCATGAAAATCATCAGAGAACTCCACTAAATCTTCATTCATAATTTTGAGCCCATCAATCACCGTAAAAGTCACTTTACTATTTGTTGAAGCAAACACATGAATCTCCAAAAGCTGTTCAATATAACTGACATACTGATCTCTATATAAGGTGCAAGACTGCACTTCCTTATTGGCGAGGTCAAAAGACTTTATCCCCTCCAAATCTAGGCCTTCCTCAAAGAGAACATCCAGAGCACGTCTTGCTTGCTGGAAATAAGCTACTGCCTTTTCCACTTGTTCACTGCTAGGTTCCGGAGCTTGGAAATAGAAATTTAGAAAATTCTCATACCCCTCCACAATAATAGAGCCTTTATCAATCAAGTTCTGTGCACAAAGGAAGTCTTGTTCTTGAGCCGGCACTTCTTCATCTCCTTCCGCTGCTGAAGTTAGGATGGCATTGGAGCCAAACCAAATCACAACAGCCACAGCAAGGCCCATAGCTACCGAACTGAAAATGTGATTTTCTTTCATGGCGTGTCAGTTACAGGAATAGTATTACTCAGGCTGAAGATCTCATCTAATTCATTACGAATTATAGCAAAGACGCTGTCGCCCGGCCTTATGTCTGCTTGATAATCCACAAGTGCAGTACATGGACAAGCATTACATGCTTCCTGCACAGCATAGATTCCAGGATCAACATCAAAGATTAATCCGGGCTGGAAGTCATCACTGCCATCAAGTGGATCACTGCCGCGGAGAACCTCCGTTCCATCCGGCACACCTCCATCATCAGTGTCCGGGTTGTAGGCATCAGTTCCGTGGATGGCTTCTTCATCATAATTAATAAGTCCATCTGCATCGCTATCAAGATCAAAACAATTATGAATTTCAAGCACGCGCGCCGCCATCTCCACAAACTCATACCTAGTCATTACATGATTTGGATCAAGCGATTCGCTTTCCGTTATCACGCCGTTCTCAAGAGCCAGCGCTATGTATGGCACATACCAAGGCGAACCACTTAAGTCATCCGCGAGTTCAATCAGTCCTTCTTTGTCCAAAGCCTCCAGCACAATCTTGGCAGCCTCTGCTCTGGAAATTGTGATGTTTGCTTTAAATGGTGCCTGCCCAGCTTCATCAACTTCTCCAAGATATCCAGTAATCAAATCTCTACTGAAGGATTCCTTGGTGTAAGGATAGTACCAAGAGCTCAAATTCTGAATGTCACTGAATACAGGCGGCCCAAGGTATGCATCATCGCCAGGAATTATACAAAGCACGCTGAGAATAATCTTTGTAAATTCGGCCCTTGTAATAGATTGATCTGGCTTAAAGTAACGTAGGCCATTTTCCTCAAACCCTTCCAGGATTTCCCTTTCAACAAGTTCCGCAATGTTATCAAATAGTGGATCGTTTTCATTTATATCTTCAAAGAATAAGTGGAAATCCTCACTAAGAGATTCATGCTCACCAATAAACGGCGAAGCAGGAAGATCCAGATCTTCCGTGCTCACAATACTCACATCCACCGGCCCACCAGGCCAGATTTCAAGTTCCAATTTGCCATCATCCCAAAGTTCCAGAATCAAGTATTCATCCAAACTTTCGGCATCCCTTCGCCGCAATTCAAAGCGAGCATCAAACAGTGTAATGCTGCCATCCGGCGCAATAATTACTTCTGCAAAGCCAAGCGTATCGCGGCCAAAGACTCCTGAATCATTAACTTCATATTCATCCTCAGCCAGCACGTGAACAGTAAGGCTTTCTTGCAAGGAGAGGTCATAAGTTTCAAGTGGCTCAAACAGCTGAGTTACAAAGCGCTCGTCATCGCTTACAAGTATGAAGCTGGCGGAAACAAGTCCAGTTTCAAGCTCATAAACTGTTAGGTGTGTTGGCCAGAGTGCACTCGCCGCAAACACCTCAATGTCATAACGAGCATCCGTCACAATTACCTGGCGAGTAAGCGGATTAAACTCAGCAATCAATTTCTGCTCAGAATTGAATATGGACAAAATATCAGAGGTATTCAGGTCATCCACATAGATGTTTCCATCTTCATCCGTAACAAAATCCCCAATCTCAGTTATAGCTCCATCCCTATCTCTCACCAGATGATAGGGGAGTTCAGGACTCGCAGGCAGTGTTGTTCCTGTCACGGCAATTTGAGTGGCTTCGTCCAAGATTAGATCTGGCACAAAGATATTCACGGTGATTGTGGAGCTAGCTTGATTTCCAGCCGCATCCGTCAGCCACAAAGTAACTTCTTTTGGCTCAACGGTATCATAAGGTCCAACCTCTCCAGTAAAGCCGATTACTTCCTCATCATTATTTCCAATCCCATCTCCATCAACATCCACACTTGCATCCATATCCCAGAATGCATCCACAATTTCACTATCACTATCAAATGAATTTTCCGCAGAAAGCGTGGCAGTCGCAAAGATAGCTAAATCAATTTCATCATTATTTGTTCTTAGCAGCCCGTCATCCGTATTTGTACCAGTGTCAATGATAGGGAATGGTGCAGAATCATCTCCACAAACCTGCGGATTTAGCAGGATAGTGCCGGAAGTAGTTCCAATGCTGCCATCTTCATAAAGCCCGCGCAATACGGTGTAGTATGCCCCATTCTCAACAGCGATCCTTGAACTTGGACTTTGAGCATTAAGCAGTTTATCCATTACAAATACCTCTTGTTTATCAAGTTCCAAAACAGAACCTTCAGAAGTAATCAAAGTCATGTCTGCGCCAGCACTTTCTAGTTCAACCAATTCATCCTGGAATAATTCCATACCTTCAATCACATCCTGTTCTTCAAGAGTTACATCTGGCTCAATCCAAAGCACCTCACCAGTTTCCACACGGATAACTCGGTCCGCATTTGGCCCGAATTGAATCCAAGTATTTGCAGGCAGTTCAACATTAGTTGTCTTCCCCTCAATTGTTACCTTGAGCAGAACCTTCTTTGTTGTTTGCAGCATCACGTCATCATCAATTGAAATCTCAACATTCTGCGAGAGCTTAGTGCGTTTTGCAGCATCAAAGACTTTTATCTTTCCGCTAACCTTATCAACTATCAACTTACTTTCTTTGATATCTGGCAGAGTAAAGCTTGTATTCTTTGGCACCAAAATACTGAAGTCTTCACCTCCTTGGAATAGCTTGGATTGATCCTCCGCTACCAATGCTTGGCTGCGAGTCAATGGATCACCATCTGGATTTGAGAATGGAACAGAAGAATTCTGCGCATCTTCCATCATCAAGATTCTCTTCAAGTTTTCGTCTGGATCAGACTCATTTGCATCAAGCGAATCGTAAAGCAATGCTTCATATCCAAGAGCCTCTGATGGCGCCGTAAATGCAAAGCTAGCTTCTTCATAATTATTCTTCCCAGGCCGAATATTCTTCACAGTCCCTTGTGCCGGCGCCATCTCATCTACTGTGCTTTCGCTTGGATCTCCAGCAAAATATCTCACCGATGCCGTCTTATCATGGTTCTCCTTGATGTACACATCGCCACCCATTGAATAGACCACATCCTCATCTCCATCTCCATCCACATCCATCATCAAAATGTGCACTTGGCCATCCGCTTCTTGAATGTAATCAATCAAGCGAGTGGCAATCCCTTCCTCCGTATTTTGAATAAAGATTCCAGTATTATAGGCGACTGGATCTCCGCCCAAATTCAAGTTCTCAGCCGCAGCAGTTGCATCTACATTCCCTTCAGCTGCAAGAACTACAGGAGCTTCAAATTCAGGCAGCCCAACTTCAACACTGGCCAAAACCACATCTGCATGTGAGTTTTCTTGGGCCAAGTAGCGGTTAAAGGCTTCGCCATCCATATTCTCCAATCGCCGCGTTCCCGCCTCAAAATCTTCCACATATGAGATCAACGACTCTCGCATCATTGCAACACCAGTCAGCGGTGTATCACTAATACTTGCTATAAAGCTTTGATCCAAATCCCGGCTTTCCTTAATGATTTCATCATATCTGTGAAGAAGTGGGTCATCCACATCTAAGACTCGTTGTGTAGCAACCAAGGTGTATTCATCTGGCATGCTTTCATCCCATTCATCAAGCTGCACTTGCAGGCCGCCCAGCATTTGAGTGAGAGCCATTAAGTTCTCTTGAACCATTGGGTGATCTTGGTAAGTCAGAGCCGTTTCCATTGCTGGGTGCACTGGAGCTTCATAGAAACTCTCCAAATCAACTTCTGCCTCCGCTTCCACTTCAACGCCAAATTCCAGCCCACTAAATGGATCCATAACACTCTGTATGTGATCCCGAATTTCTTTGAGTTCATCCTCAAAGCCTTCCATTACATCTCCAATAAATTCATCAGTTTGATCTCCAAAGGAATCCACAATATCAAATAGACTTGTGAAGTCCGCAGTTAGGTTCAAAGTTGTGATCACTTGAATCTCCTCAAGGAAATCACGCCTGAAGCCAGGCCATTCAACTTCCAGTGCAAGATCAATAGGAAGGATAATACCTCCAGATCTTTCTGTCATTTCCTCAATCTTAGTTTTGAGCATGTACTCCGGCACTGGCATAAATCCGCTTCGCACAAGACAAACCACATTCAAAATATCACTGGCCACATCCAAACTAGCCTTAATACTCGGTGAAATTTCAGGAATAGCAGGTGGCGGCGGCAAACTTGGCAGTTCAGGAATTGGCAAGCCGGGCGGTTCAATCTCAAAGAGAATTGGGAATTCCGGCAAGACAGGAATACTCAAATCTAGATCCAAGTCGCCCTTCAAATACACGGAAGGGAAGGTGAAGCGCGGAACTTCAGGGATGTCCAGCCGCTCAGGAATAAAGTTTAGATCAGGCCAAACAATATCCACTCCAGCCTGAATATTTGAAACATCAATAGTAAGATCCGGTAGCTTGGGGAACTCCACAACAGGGAAGTCCGGAACAAATACAAATAAGCTCAAAAGCAACTGAATTCCGCTATACCTTTGGTTAGTACATTTGTCACAGGACTGCATCAAATCAATGGCCAGATCCAATAGCACCTGCCATCCATCCAAAATTCCCTGTAAATCAACTACCCACTGTGCCCAGCCTTCAATGCGGTCCGCATTTTCGCCAATATAGCCAGCTGTAAAGCTAAGCACAGTATCCAAGTAACAAATAATGATCTTGGCATAATAGGTTTGTAACTCTCTCAATTTAAGGATTTGCTGAGGAATTTCCGCATAACTCTCAAGCACCGCCAAATTGGCTTCCATTGCACTCAAAGCTTCTTCCACAACTCCTTCAAGCTCACTGTAGATCTTTTCCTCCACCGCAGAAACACCTTCACCAATTCGTCTCGTCTGGAACTGCTCCTTAAAGCGATTCCACTCAGCCTTGGTATCTTTCACCCAATCCTCCCAATCTTTCGAAATAATTTCCAGCTCCTCTTTAGTCAAATCTGGATAATGAATGTCCACAGTTTCCGGCTTAATATCTATGAGTGGGAAGGCATGCGCAGAATTCAAGAATTTCTCCAAGCCCAAAATATCCGTCTCCAACTGCACTGTATCTTTCCCAGCTTCCCTGTTTTCTTTTATAGCGAATTCGCTCGCTATGCTTGCAGGATCCGGATAAATAAATGTCACGTCAGGCAGATCTAGCATCTTAAAGAATTCATGCTGCTGAGCCTTCCACCATTCTGTAAATACAGAAGGGAAGCCAGGGATTTGCACGTTTGTATTTACCGCAACGGGCGGATTATAGGAATCAAATATCTCACTATTGAAACCAGTTAATCCTTGATTCCCACTTGGCGCAGAGTTCACATTAAAGATCTTATTATCACCCCCCGCAGCAAAAGCAGTCGCCTTTGAAAGGCTATCCGCAATAAATCCATTTATGGCATCACAAATTCCAGTCGCTTGGAGAACAGGCACGCTATAAGCAAAGCAGAAACTTCCCATCCATGGCCCAGGACAAACAGCCAATCCCAATCCCAGAGTTGTAGTAGGGGCCAGATACATACGGAAAGTACTAGCAGGCTGACAAAGAGCACCAGTACACACACCAGGCGGTACCGGTAAAATCCCAAATATTGGCGTCCCCAAATCCGGCGAAGTAGGAACTCCAGTAAACGGATCATGGAACATTCCCGGCGCTAAAAAGGCGATACTTCCTGGGAATGCAATACATCCTCCATTACACGTAAGCGCATTTACAACATCTTCCACAACACCCGTTACCTGCTCCACACCTTCATCAAAGAGCTGGATTTCCGCCGCAATTTCTTCATCCAGACTCAAATCTAAGGAAGGATCCAAAGCCAAATCAGCCGTGCTTATCCAATCATCTACGCTATCCAGCAGCCCATCATTGTCCACATCATCATTTGAGCTATACAGCTCATCACTGGAGTAAAATCCATCCCCATTTTTATCAGAGGCACCAAATATCTCTTTGAAAGGATCTACTCCACCATTTGGTACAGGGAATCCATTTTCAGGATCCAAGGCTTGCATAAAGTCCGGAACCCCGTCCCCATCAGCATCTTCAAATGGGTCCTCAACTTCCGTTCCAGTTTCATAATCATGTGTCTGTGGCGAGTACTCTTTTTCGCGGTAAATGACCCTGTCATAACTGGCATTGAATAGTCCCAAGAGACCGCCATCATCAATGGACTCGCTCACTACCCCATCCGAGTAATAAACCATCAATTGGCCAGAAGTATTGCCTTCCAGGCTCACACCAAGATCAGCCAGATTATCATCTGTGTAGTCATCATAGAAATCATGCCCAACCATTACTTCCACAGCCGGCAAATGTTGCACACTGGCTTCATAAGTCAGAGTCACTTCCTCACCATTAGCTAAGGAAATCGGTCCATAAATCCAAGGCCTTTTTGCTGAGCCATCTTGTAATTCACCTCCATCACAATCTGCACAGAAGAGGCTATCTTCATCAAAGCTGAAGAAATCGCCCAACTTATCTGACAGATAGAAATCAGTGAAATTACTTCCAGAAATATTACTTACCGTGATGCTGTAATTCAAGCGATCACCCATACTCATTGTGCCGCCATCCAGATCAGTCACAGTCTTTTCAACAGTAAAGAGCTTGCTCATCACTGCGGTATCAGCTCGCTCAAATGGAACATCAATTCTTGAAGTAACAGTTTCATTTCCAGAAAGTCCATTCACAGTCACAGCAAAGTCATCCCTAATACTTAGGCCACTGATAAAGTCTTGAACGTCCTCATCAAGCACTGGATTTTCAACCGGCACACCATCACCAAGTACGGAAAGTGTTATAGATCCGCCATTCAAATCCTCATAACTCACTGCAATATCTCCATACAGATTTACTGATGGATCAGTTTTCAAACCAAAGTCCTTAATCAGATCCACAGTATTCAGATCTCCATTTGCATTCCAAACTGTGTAGAGCTTCATATTTTCATCCACCAAAACCAAATCATCATATTTGTCCCCATTCAAATCACTAGCCACTATCTGCCGTGGTTTAGCATCCACACCACTCAAAGTCAGATTCTCAGCCACAAATCCACCACCAATATTCTCATAAATATAAAGGCACATTTCTCCTACAAAACAGGATTGCTCAGTCACAACAAGCAGATCTTCAAGCCCATCACCATTGAAGTCTCCAGTATCCAGCGACCGAATCCCATTCTCCACAAACAGTATAGTTCCTTGCTCCTGGAGCCGCACCGGCCCCTCAGTATTTTGCAGCACATCAATGCGTCCATCCGCATAAGCCATCATCACATCATCTTGGCCATCCCCATTGTAATCAATCTGCACAAGATCCAGAATTTCTTCCTGCCCAGCAGCAACCATGGTCCCAATGTCCGTGGTGTAACCCAAATCATTTACTTCATTCCCCACAACCAAACTAATACTCGGATCACCCAAAACAGTTCCAACTTCAGATGGATAGTAGAGGTTAGATTGCCCAACATTATTCCCCGCAGAAAATAGCAACAAGTGCTTATTTTCATTCTCCCAACCAATCCCACCATCTTGTTCAGCATTTTCCAAACTGGCATAGCCCATGGATGGCCGCATGCTCTGTGCGATGTCTTGATCCGGATCAACAATTGCTATTCCCATAGCATTATTGGAATTATTCCCAGTTGGAATTTGAACTAGATCATGCTCACTAAAGTGGCTTGGCCGAATATAAATCCCAGCACCCAAAGTACTCCAAGATTCCAAATCAAACTCCTTATTCAGAATTGTCACATCTTTATCCCAAGCACCCACAAAATCAATTCTCATTATTTCTTCAGAACCTCTCAGCACAATAAAGCCAAGCCCGTCCGCGGCCGCATTCACCACAAGATGATACGCAGGATCCATTAGCAGCACTTGCCCATCTGATCTAACTTTAACAGAGGCCGCGGCATCCTCACGCAATACAACTGCACTGTTCACTTCTTCCAATTCAAAGCCAGAATCTAGCGTCAACAATTTAGTTTGCACCACACCAGCTGTCTGCGGAATCACATAGAAAACTTCAGCCATAAGCTCATCGCCAGGGAAATTCCTCCATTCCAATCGCAAGGGCAAAGATTGCCCAGCGCCAGAAATATTTTGTGCAACCAAGCCGTCCTGCGGCAAGGAAATTGATCCTTCCGCATCAATTGATACGCGGCGCTTCTTTGGCACAGGCTCAGAAAGCAAACTAGTCACCGCTTGGGTTTTGCCCCGGAAAGTCATCCATCCAGCCACATAATCCTCCTTAGTCACATCTCCAAACGGTCCACCCAAAATTGATCCATAAAGCATTTGCGGAGAAATATCAGAAATCTCATCACCACTCAATGAGTAGCGAATATCACCGCCCCAAGTTCCTGCCAAAAGCGTCTCAGATCCAGCCACCAAATTCAGCACTCCACTAATTTCCCCCACATTCACAGAAAAGCTATCTTGCCCTTGGCTAAGCGCAAATTCGCTCTGAGAAAGCCTGGCAAAGTCAGCTGTACTGTCTGTTGCACGCAAAGTTCCGGTACTGCTGCTATCTGTATCTACAAGGTTACCAAACTGATCAAAAGCTTCCACAACAAAACTGGCAACTGAGCCAGCCTCCAATTCGCTTTCACCACTTTCATTTCTAATTATCAGTTCAAAAGCAGCAGCTGGCTGAACAGTCAGCCCAACACTTCCACCTTCAATCCCTGGACTTTCTACCAAAAGGAATCCTTCTCCAGCCAGCGTCCCAACATTAAATGTTGAGCTTGCCTCACCATTCACCAATGTCACAACAGTTGGCGCAAAGCTTCCGTATGCTAGATCACTCACATCCAAGAACACACTTCCTTGGAAGCCAGTTAACAGTTCTCCCAAAGAATTCTGTGCCTGCACAGTTACACTTTGAGAACTCTCAGCACCAGCGAACATAAATGGCTGGCTAGTTTCCAAGGTCAGTTGCATTCCTTCAAGATGTGTCACACCAAATTGACTTCCACTCTCCGGCAATTCCGCCAGCGTGGCTTTTACAGTAGAAGTTTCCACAAAAGGGCTAGCAAGAACTCTAAAGTCCAAGAAGCCATCTGGCGTTGTCACTTGAATACCATCTTGGTCCAAGTCTTCATCAAATAAATCCAAGAGTTCCATTCCACCCTCAACTTCCAATGTCACGGTGTAGAAACCATTATTGGCCCTGTTGTTAAAAGCGTCAAAGAATTCCACATGCATATTAGTCACGCTCTCCGCACCAGCAGGTAGAATTGTGGAATCTCCACTCAATGCGACCCTAACTGGCTCGCCCGCATAAACCGTAATAATTGCATCAATTGAAGGTAATGAGCCATCCGCGATGCGCGCCTCAATCTGCACATCACCGGCCACCTCGCTACTTTCAAAAGTAGTTTCCGCCTGCCCATTTTTCACCTGCACCACCTTGCTCACCACATCTCCAAATGTCTCGCTGGAAAGAATAAACTCAATCACGCTTGTATTGTCATCCACATAAACATTGTCCGATTGATCCCGAATCTCCGCCCTCACAAAAATTGTTGATGTCCCATCCGCCGCAACTTCACGAGTAAACACATTCACGCTGCTGCCATCCGGATCCAAGCTAACAGCAATCTCCTCAAAGCCGGCATTATCAGAAACTACATATAGCCCCGGGTCATGATCAAAGAGTGAAACAAATTCAAAGCCGTCTTCCGGCTCAATCACTACAACTTCCTCATCAACAGGAAAGTCATCAGCAGGATCCAGCGGATTGCTGTCCCGCAATACTTCATCCAAATCATTCACACCCCCAGCATCCGTATCAGCCAATTCCGGATCAGTTCCATAAATAAATGTCTCTTCTCCATCACTTAGCCCGTCACCATCATTATCAATTTCCCTACAATCATTCCCTTGAATTGAGTTCACCGCCATCACAACAAATTCACTGCGAGTAATATCGCCCTGCAACCAAGCATCATCCACCACCACACCTGGTGGAAAGAGATTATATAACTCTGCAGTCTCAACATAACCGGCATACCATTTCTCGCCTTCCTGAGCTGGCGATGACACTAAGCCAGATGTCTCAACCAAAACTTTTGTAGCCTCCGCACGTGAAATAAATTGTTTAGGAACAAAGAAGCCCTTATTCTCACCACCCGCAAATCCAGACACAATATCATCCACTTTAGCTTCCGCCACACAGGCCAAAAGCTCAGAGTTGATGTCTGTATCGGGGAAAGGCTCCAAATTATATTCGCTAAACAATTGCTCCTCATATTCTGGCGCAAACCGATCACAAGCCACACAAACGGCACCCAAATCAACTTTAACAAACTGCTCCCTAGTCATTGGATCATCAGGCCGGAAAGTTCCATCACCAAAGCCTTTGATCACCCCTCGCAAAAATAAAATAGCCAAATCATGATAAGCGGGATGCCCAGAATCAATATCCGTGAACAAAAGCTCACCATCACCTACCAGCGGATCATGCCCAGAGAAAATCTCCGCACCATCCTCAAATCCATCACCATCCGTATCAGACACATCAATATCAGTTCCAATTGTCCACTCCTCCAAATCATCCAACAAATCCCCATCCGTATCAGGAATCACAGTTGCTGCATGAGCAATGCGCCCCGCACGCTTCTGCACCAAATACCCACGCATAGGAGAAGGCCAAAGATCCACATAACTCAAATATTCGCTATAAGGCCCAGTTGGAACTTTAAACTCAGCTTCATCAAATTCATGACTAATACTAACCGTAAACACAGTGTTCAGCCCCGCATCCAGCACATGAATTGGGTCATAAATATTCAGATCATTCAAGTCCGCAAAGGCAAGGCTATAGCCTTCATCCAAAGCAATCTGCCCCTGTTCATTAACAATTCCAATTACAGTCTCACCAATCAAAAGCTCCTCACCATTCACATCTGCATCTGCGCTCAATTCATTCACCACAACATCTGCCGGCGAATCAGGAATCAAGTAGAAGACACCACGAGTCACACCAGCATTATTTAAAATTGCCACACGCGTTGGCAGATTCGCTTCGGCCTCGCGCAGCTCGGCCTCACCGTCTCTTAAAGTCAAATCACCTGTTGCTGGATCCAAAAGAGCAAGCAAATTCTCATTCACATCCAAAACTTCAATTCTTTCACCAGGCTCGGTTATCACCTCACCAAGCACGTTTTCAGTCACATAACTTGAAACCTTAACCAGTTTTTCAGTCACACTCCCATTCAAATTATTTGAAACAGAAACTCCAGAATGATTCTGCTGCGAAGCCTGCAAAGTAAAGGAGCCCTCATCCCCACTTCTCAGCAAGAAGACGGCAACCCCGCCATTCAGAGTCAAGGACGAGCTTCCCAGCACCTCCACAACTCCATTTCCACTCAAGACATCCAGCTCAACTTTTGTAAAATTATCTTCAAAATTAATTCCACCTCCAGCTTTCTGCGCAGACACCGTCACAATCAAATGCTCTCTACCGTTCGCCTGCAGCACAGTGTGTTGATCCGTACTCAAGCTCAAACTCACAGTAACTTCTGCTGCATCTGCAATACCATCGCCGTTCCCATCTCCACCTGCATGCAAATTGATTGGCCCGCCACATTGCAGCCCGCCGCCGCCAAATGTATCAAAATTACTCACCGAGTCATTAATATCCTGCAACCAATCCTGAATTTCCTGCACCCATTCTCCCAAAGGCACAGGAGTAAAACTGCTTCCTTCCACCAAAGATTCATACTCCGGCTGCTCCGCTTCCGCCGCGGCCAAAGCCGCATCAATTGCCTCCTGACTTCTGTAATTCCATTCCAAATCCGCTTCAGTTGAAGGTGCACTTCCATTAAATGCAAAGACCAATTCATCCGCAGTTCCATCCGCAATCAGTGACACCATTTCAAATCCATCACTAAATTCATCTTTAAGAAGTGGTACGCCAGAATCTCCAACATAATTGCTCAAAACGTAGCTATGTTTTTGATCAATATTAGAGTTTGCCCATTCCAGCGCATCCTTCAATTGATCAATATTCAACAAGTCCATAAACGCCTCCACATCAGATGGATTACCACCAGCCACATTCCCAACCGCATTCGCCAAAATAGCAATCTGCGCATCCACATCCGCAAGATTCTCAGCGTCAAAAAGATTCACATAAACAAGTTCATGCGGCACATCTGCAGCATCTTTAAAACTCACTCGCCGCGTAGCATCAATAGGCAAGTTAGGCGAAGCCATTGCCTTGGACTGCTCATTCAAAGTAGTAATTGTTGGCTCAACATGCAGAGTGTTGGAAGACAATCTTTTGGCACTTGGAGAATCATCCACCAAATCCCCATCTTCCGCATTCTCCAGATACATCTTGTCAAAGTAAACAGTCACACTATCCACATTTCCCATACCAGTCCCAGAGGAAGGATTGTTCACAGTCACTCCCGTATTATCATCTTGAAATGCCATAAACATATCTATCTCATCCGCGGAAAAGTCTTCATAACCCAGATCATCAAATAGGTCCCGCACTGTGTAAGTAAACTCAGACTGAGCAATCAAATCCAAATTAGCAAAGCCCGCCCGCTCTGGAGTATTCCCAGCATTTTCATAACTATTGGCTCGCTTATCCTCCACTTCTTCCAAAAAGGCTTCATAAGTTTCCGCATCAGCAGAATCGTCTTCTTTTCTAAATCGCCTCAACTTTCCAGTAAGCCAATCATTGAAATCGCGGTTGTCATAGTAATCAATGTAAGTGTCCAGTTCTCGGAATTCATAACAAGCAGCAAAACCAGTATCCAAAGTAAATAGCCTGTGCTCTTCCGGATCCACAGCCTTTGCCCCCGCCACAGAACGAACATCACCCGTAGCCACTAAAGGGTCACAAAGCTCTGGGATATCTTCATGGTAAGCCACATTTTCCGCCAAACAGTTAGTTCTATCCTTAATTTCAGACCGGCTCAAATCCCCAGAAACAACACTAGGGATGGGTTCATACAAAGCATTGATCTCCGTTATTTGGCCACCTTCCTCATTAGTCCCAGCAAAAAAGTCACAAAACCAAGAACTGTTAATGTCCCACATATTCACACCGTACATATAAAAATTATCAGCCTGATCACTGTCAAAAACTCCATCATCAAAATCATGGTACTTGAACTTTTTATTGAATGTAGGAGGCCCCCAATTAGGCGGCTCCACACTGTGATTCACAAACTGCAAACAGGCATTTGCATTACTTGGATCCAAGTCCAAAGTACAAATATCCTCGGTTGTACTACCATCATAAGTCACACTCCCCGTAATCCTTAGCAGCGCCACCATAGGAATAGATTCCTGCAGCTCATCGCTCACCAAAGTATTCAGCGCTGCCTCCAAATCATCATTTCTCAGCTTCAAATACTGCAGTACGTATTCATCCTTCTTTGCAATCAGCGAAATCGCACTGTCATAATCTCCCCGCTCATAGCGACCCGTACCTTCAACCATTCTGTTCCATACACCAAGTGGCTGATCAAAAATCTCCGCATAGCGACTAGTCAAACTGTCCACAATAGGCTTGGCCTGAATATCTGGCAGAAGCTCAAACTGGCTTTCTGGCTTTATTCCCTCCGAGTCCTCATCAATCAAGCCATCACAATCCGCATCATTGTAGGCACAGTTCCCAATGGCCGGCTGGCCTCTATCATTCTCCCAAATTTTCATTTGTTCCGCGCCGTCTTCATCACAAAATCCATCTTCATCATCATCCCATTCGCCATGGAAAGTTCCACCAGCATCAAAACAACTCACATGTTTGTAGCCGTGAGTTTCATCTATAAATAAGCCTTCCAAGTAAGCTGTAGCAGATTCTTCATCAGAAAAAGTCTGA
>PJEL010003013.1_pt1 | contig 14793 bp, 13 predicted proteins | sample 1853271 | NCBI WGS metagenome assembly PJEL01 (sample SAMN08108733, study PRJNA415343) | Invertebrate metagenome, whole genome shotgun sequencing project. | host: Globobulimina | place: Sweden: Gullmar Fjord | collected 2015-08 | reverse complement strand
GTTGGTGGTATTTTGTCTTACCCGTTGTCATCCCTGTTTCGGTATCGAGTGGGAACAGATGCGGACACGTTGGAGCGTTCACCCCAGAACGACCAAGGGCACACTGGGAGCTCTGGTCAACGCGAGGATCGTGGATAATTTACTTCCTATCAATCGTTTGGTGCGTTGGTCCAGGCTTGAAGTGCGACAGATATTCACAGTCCGAAGAGCGAGCCGTGCGTCAGAACCATCAAGATAAACCCCCGGCGCTCCCAATGCCGGCCCAAAAACTTGGAGGAAATATGAAATTCGAAGATATCGAAAACGCTTTTGATTTCGTCTCCGCCCACAGGCAATACGAGGCGTCAGCGTATGTATCACTAAAAACCGGCGAAACGTTTTGGATATCAGACGGGATGGAAGAGGATGAACTGCCGGAGGATCTTTTCGAAAGCGAAGACTATGTGGAGATTCCGCACAAAAACGATCTTGATCTAGGTCAGGACTTGGTTTTCAGATTCGTAGGTCAGATGATCCCTGACCACGTCGGCACGGTTCGTGGTCTTTTCTCGGGTCGCGGCGCATATGGTCGTTTCAAGTCATTCTTGGAGCGAAGAGATCTTTTGGAGCAGTGGTACGCATTTGAAGAAACAGCAAAAGAGAAGGCGCTTCGGCAATGGTGCAATGAAGAAGAATTTGATTTAGAAAATATAAGTGCTTCAAAATGATCATTCGAATTCTCCTCTCACTCTGTCTTCTGATTCCCCTATCTATAGCGTCTGGAGAAGACGCCATTTCTTCGAATTCGTTTTTCTTGCCTACCCCGCATGAATGGCGAACAGAGACCATATCGTTCCCGCTCAGTTTTGCGCCGGAACTGGACTATGAGGGTCTTGAAGAACTGCGTTTTGCGCCAGGGATGTTTGATGCGGAGGCTGAGGATTTCTGGACCTACGCCTTCCTCTGGTGGATTCCAAGCGATTCAGAAATCAATGCAACCCGGCTTGAAAAGGACCTGGAAAACTATTTCACCGGTCTTGCGAAGGCTGTTGCTGCTGAGAGAAATATGGATTTAACCGGCGCTAGCTTCGATGTAGAACTTGGCGCGCCCCAAGCTGGTATTAAAGCAGGTCCTGACTATTCAGGCTCGGCAGAAGTCTTTGATCCGTTTGTAACTGCTAAGATGATTTCGTTGAACATCATGATCAAACGCATCGTTTGTGCCAAACAAGACCGGTTGGCAGTCATTTTTGAATTGTCGCCGCAACCACTGGAACATGCAGTCTGGTCAGAACTGGATGGAATCCGAAGTGGATTCCGGTGCGAGCAGTAACAACAATTACCGCAACGCCGTTCACTGCAAATCATTTTGAGGTCTCTATGAGCGCTTTGAATCGTTTCTGCTCGCACATATGGTTGAAGGAATACCCAGTTCGTTACTCCGGCTGCAAGTTTCTGGGGAGGATGAGCGTCGTGCAGCTTTCAGACGGCAATATTCTGATCCATTCGCCATGCCCTATCGATCCAGAGATCAAAGCTGAGATCGAAAACCTTGGCAAGGTCGCGTTTATCGTAGCTCCTGGCAACTACCACCACCTTCATATTCAGTCTTGTCAGACGGCGTTTCCGGAAGCGAAGACCTTCATTTGCCCCGGGATCGAGACAAAGAGGCCCGACCTCGAATTCGATGGCGTTTTAGGAGACACGCCGGAACCTGGTTGGGAGGCAGATTTTGCGCAAACCGTCGTGCGGGGTTGCCGGTTCATGTGGGAGGTTGCATTTTTTCATAAGGGGAGTCGCACCCTGTTTCTTGTAGATCTGGTCGAGAACATTGGCGACGCAACACCCGGCACAAACTCGATTTTGCGGTTTTTCTGGAAGTATGTATTCAGAATGTGGAATGTTCCCAAACCCGCCCCCGAATACCAGATGGGCTGGAAGGATCGGCCGGCTGCTAGGGCTTCCCTCGATAGCATTTTGCAGTGGCAATTCGAAAATGTCATCATTGCTCATGGCGAGCCACTCGTTGAGAACGCTAAGGATTCGGTGCGACGAGCATGGCGGAGCGTTCTCCGTGAATAGAAGTCGAATGCAAAGAATTCATAGGCGTATTGGATCTACCAAACGAATGAGGAAAATAGGATGAGTTTCAAAGGATCATGTTTGTGCGGACAGGTTTCATATGAAGTGGAACCACCATTTATCTTTTTTCAGTACTGCCATTGCACCCGATGCAGAAAGTTCACAGGAAGCGCGCACGGCGCTGGCATTTTTCTGAAGCTGGACCAGTTCCGCTGGACTAGCGGAGAAGAACTTGTCAGAACCTTCGAGATGCCCTCAGCTCGGTTTTACTGTACGGGTTTCTGCTCAGTATGTGGTTCTTCGATGCCTTGGCGCACACGAAATAAAAAATACTACCTTGTGCCAGCAGGTACGCTTGATGATGATCCGGAAATTCGGCCCGAGCGTAATATCTACTGGGATTCACGAGCACCATGGTACACAGAGACAACCAGTCTTCCGACCTTTGATGAAGACGCAAAATAGCTCCTAACCCGCAGATCTCACCAACATCCTGCTGCGGATCGCGACGAAAGCTGGTGAGATATGCGGGCTAAGCCCTCAAATCTCTGGAGCCTCCAATATCGACTTGAGCGTGCTGCGTAATTCGGTCAGTTGGTATGGCTTCTGCAAGAATCCGTTGGCAAGAGATTCGATCCCTTCAAGCGCCCACTCTTCCTGATGACCGGAGGACAAGACGACCGGCATCTCATAACCGAGATGTCGGATTTCCCTGAGGGTTTCCCGGCCGTCGAAACTCGGCATGGTGACATCAAGAATCAACGCCCGGATCTCATCTCCATGGAACTTGATGATCTCAATCGCCTCAAAGCCATCGGTCGCGTTGACCACCGTAAAGCCGAGGCGGTCGAGCATTTTCGTGACTGATGCTTGAACCGATTCTTCGTCATCGACAAGAAGTACAATTCCGGCGCCTTGCCATTCGTCAAGAAGCGTCACGATCGGCTCTGGCGCGGGGGTTGGTTCAGATTGTGATGGAATGAAGACTGCCATCGTCGTTCCGCGGCCGGGCTCGCTCGTGATGTCAATCACTCCACCGTGGGCTCTTACAATGCCCTGAACTGCGGCAAGTCCTAAGCCGCGCCCCTTAAATTTCGTTGAGAAGAATGGATCAAATACCCGCATCCGTGTCGCTTCGTCCATGCCGCAACCGGTGTCGATCACCTTCAGGAGCAAACACGGTCCTTCGATCTCATTGGCGGAACCAAATAAGCAGTTGTACTCGGTTGCGACGCAAAGATTCAACGTGACGGTGCCCTCCGCATCACCGATTGCCTCGGCTGCGTTGGTGATCAGATTCATCACGACCTGCCGTAATTGACTCGGGTCCGCCATGATGATCGGCGTGTCGGGATTCAACTCATATACGATCCGCACCTTTTTGGGGATCGAAATTTGCAGTAGATGCGCCATTTCGAGGACGAGGGCAGCAAGATCAACCGGAACTGCTGTAAGATTTCCCTTGCCCGAATACGCCAACATCTGCCGGCAGAGTTCACCAGCTCGAACCGCCGCAGTTTCAATTTCACGAATACAATCGCTGGCCACCGAGCGTTCGGGCATCTCAAGCAGGGCAACGTCGGCGTTCCCGAGAATAGCCATCAGTAGATTATTAAAATCATGGGCAATGCCGCCGGCCAAAACCCCGAGGCTCTCGAGTTTCTGACTGTGCAAAACCTGACGCTCGAGATCGCGACGGCGTTCTTCGGCCGCTTTCGCTTCAGAAATATCGCGCATCGTACCGATGATGCCGACCGGCGCGCCATTCCCATCCCGAATAAGGTTATTGAGCATCATGGATGGAAATACCGCGCCGTCTTTGCGAACATGCCAAATCTCGCCTGAAAAGCTTCCAGTTTCTTCGGTCTCACGATTTGCCTCAATGACTGACGGCATTTGTTCTTCGGTGTGAAAGATCGATAGATTCTTCCCAATGAGTTCTTTGCTCGCATAACCATGCATCGCCGCGAATGCCGTATTTGACCTCAGAATCGTACCCTCAAGACCAACCAAGGCTACGCCTTCAGAACTCTGGTCAATTGCCAGCACCAACAACCGCAGATTCTCTTCGGTTTCAAGTCTTTCGGTAATATCATCCCCGGAACTGACCGTTCCGATGATGCCGGTCTCATCGCGAAGAAACGTATTGTGCCAACTGATTGCACGTCGTTGCCCAGAGGAGGTCACGATTTCGTTACGAAAATGCTCCGATCCTTCGATGTTACCCAACATCACCTGTTCAAAAATCCGTCTCACCTTTTCCCTAATATCCTCGGGAACACAGGTCGAAAACCAATTTGCACCGATCAATGTGTCATGAGAGAGGCCCAAAACAGTTACCGCACGTTGATTCACAAAGGTAATATTGCCTTGCCGGTCAAGGGCAACGATGAGAACGCTTGCAAGATCGCAGTACAATTTCGCCGTTTCGGAGTCTGAAACGCCGATATCAGCAACGCGCTGCCGAAGCTCAGTAAGCTCCTGAATGAGCGCCTCCCTGGGTTTATCATGATCTCGCATATTCAGACTCTCCGTACAGTATACCCTGAACCGTCACCTCGATATCTGAGATCAGAGACTCCTACTCTCTGTTGTGTTCAAGCCTCTTGAGATCTCGAGCGACCACCTCGGCTTCAGGGTGCTTTCGGTTTATAAGCGTTCGATGGCTGGATAGCAGCAGTTTTTCGGCTTCTTCGTAGCGGCCAGTATCAAGGAAAAACGCCCCCACTCGAGCCTCAAATGAAGCCGTGCGCCAGCTGTCTCTGGGGAGGTGTTCACGCGCTTCTCGTAGACCATATTCTACCTCGGCAGATCCGGCTTCAATCTGTCCATTTGTCAACATAATCAAACCATAGTCGATTGTGGTTTCTAAAGTATCAGGATGAAACTCACCAAGCTTCTCTCTTCGAAGTTGCACCACACGTTTAAGGATTGCCTGAGCCTCTTCTGACGCGCCCATTGCTTGTGCAGCAATAGCGAGCTGGGCTTTGAGGCCAAGGGTCTCCGGATGCGTTGCTCCCAGGATCTGTGAGCTGCGATTCAGGATTTCGCGGCCGAGTTCTTCCGCTTCTTCGTATCGTGATGCGATATTCAGGGCCTCGACGAAGTTGATGCCTGCGCGGAGCGTATCCGGGTGGTCGGCCCCCACAACCTGTTCCAGATGCCTTCGATTACCCTCGAGAATTTCAAGCGCTTCCTGCGGTCTGCCGCTGCGAGCGAGGAAAATGGCGAACCCGTTAGCCGAAATCAATGTATCGAGGTGCTTGTCGCCAAGAACTCTGCGCCGGATCATGAGGTTCTTTTGATAAGTCTCTTCGGCACGTTTCCAATCACCGTTTTTGCCAAGATCTTTTGCCAGGTTGTACATCGTCCAAAGGAAGGCTGGGTCTTCTTCGCCAAGAAGGACAGCCTGGCGTTGCAGAACCGACTCGTGAATCTCGGCGGCATCCTGAAAACGCCCAACTTTGTAGAGCTGCCGACCTACTGCATTCTCCGTATGAAGCGTTTCAAAACTATGCAATCCCAAGACCCGCCTTTGAATTTCGACTGCCCGCGTGAGTTCAGCGCCTGCATCTTCGAAGAGACCGAGTTCGAGCAGCGCCAAACCAATTGTCGTGCGTACGGAGGCCTCTACTTCAGGCTGATCAGCAAGATCTGCCGCGACGATCTTCGAGGCGTTCGCCAAAACGTCGACAACACGAATTTGTCGTCCGTCAACTCCGGGATCAACAGAAGCCAGAACCTTTCTCAGATATGCAACCGTAGCATCAGATCTGGCCTGGGCCAGTTGTGCGTTATCCCGAGCTCGCTTGGTCCGTACCAAACTGATAGTCGATACTGTCAAACCGGCGGTCAGAGCCAATACTACAATGAGGCCGGACGATACGGCGAGACGATAGCGTTCGACGAAACGGCGCAGTCGATAACCCATCGATGGCGCCCTCGCTATAACTGGTTGACTTGCTAGATAGCGTTGAATATCAGCTCTGAGTTCCGCCGCTGAGTCATAGCGGCGATCGCGGTCTTTTTCGATCGTCTTCATAATGATCCACTCGAGATCACTCTTGAGAATCTTCATCAGCGATGATGATGTTTCATTTCTCATCGCTGCAATCGACGCCCTCGTATTGTCATCGAAGCTATCAAAGCGTACGCTCGGCCGCGGGTAATCGACTTTGAGCACCCGCATCATTTGTTGCAATGCATCCGATTCGCCGATATCAAGAGGTGGCGCACCAGCCAAGACCTCGAACAACAAGATACCGAGAGCGTAAACGTCGACACGTGCATCGATACCCCGGTCGTGCGATTCCACCTGCTCCGGACTCATGTACTGCGGTGTGCCGACGGGCAATCCTTCCCTGGTTACTAGAGGTTCATTCTTGATCAAAGGTTGTTCGAGACATTTTGCAATGCCAAAATCAATCAGCTTCGGCATCGGGCGACCGTCTTTAAGGGTCACAAGTACATTGGACGGTTTGAGGTCGCGGTGGATCACCATCTTTTGATGGGCGTGCTGGACTGCATCACAGACCTGCAAAAAGAGCTGCAATCGATCGATAATGCCGAGCTGCTTTTCATCGCAGAATTCGAGAATCGGCGAACCATCGACAACTTCCATCGCGAAATAGGGAAGACCGATTTCAGTGGTCCCAGCATCGTAGACAGTAGCGATCGACGGATGGCTCATCAGTGCGAGGGCCTGTTTTTCTGCCAACATTCTGGCAATTCCGGATTGGGATCCCCTGCCGCTCTGGAGAACCTTTAAGGCAACCGGGCGCTGCACCGGCTCCATTTGTTCGGCGAGGTATACCGTTCCCATACCACCACTGCCAAGAATTCCCTTGATTTCATAAGCACCAATCCGAGTTGGTCCCGAAGCAATCGCCTCACGGTCATCATCGTTACTCATAATGGTTACCCATGACAGTTACTCATGAACAAAATCCGGCATCACAACTCCCCTGCCCGCGATACTTCTCGTCGATCCTTTGCTCGAGGCTATCAGACGAAACAACCAGGTACAATACTCGCGTGTCGAGCTATGATCCACTTTAACCTTTCCAAGGCATTAATCCTTCGCGGCGGAGATGTTTAGACAATGCGGACTCTCGTTTTCTTATTATCTTGTGGATGGTTGTTCGCTCAAACCATCGACTCCCCGGTCGCGGCTGCTGTCGTTTGTGTCCTTGCAATCGCCTCTTGTGCTGCACTCGGCTCGCGCCGTCGTCAGTCGATTGCATTCGTGGTATTCCTTTGTGTACTGAGCCTCCTGATTGCGGCATTTCTCACATATTGCCTCATCGGAGAGTTTTCAGCTGGCGGCGGTTTCATCGTGCAGGTCCTATTTTTCCTCCTCTTGGCACCTTTTGTACCACTTTTCTACGCGCTCAGTTTTCCAAATAGACCCAGATGATCTGGCTCATTCTTGCTACGGCGGTCATAGGTTTTTCGTGTTGGGGTTGGCGTAAGGCTAGCGACGCAACTGCGTTTTTCGCCGCATCGCGGTCAGCGGGACCAATTCTTGCCGGTCTTGGTGGTACTGCCGCCGGGCTCTCGGCTTTTGTCTTCGTCGGCGGCCCTGGCCTTTTCGCCACGATCGGCGCGGCCAGCTTGTGGATCGTGCTTTCTGCGCCGATAACCGGGGCTTTGCAGTGCTGGACGGTTGGCGAGAGGATTGTAGACATCGTCAAAGAAAACAAAGTACTGACGGTACCCGGACTTGTCGCCACCAGATTCGGCGAGGGTTCACCACGTGCCCTCAGTGCTTTGGCTGTCGCGATTGGAGGCATCGCTACTCTCAGTGTGCAGATCAAAGGAACGGCCATTGTCGGCGAGATATTGCTTGACGTGCCCGGTTGGTGGGTAGCCCTTGCAACTCTGATCGCAACCTTGGCGTATTCAACGGCCGGGGGTATGCGTGCGGGCCTCGTCGCCGAAGCAGTGCAAGGCGGCATCATGGGTTTCTCGGCTTTGGCGATCGCCGGCTTCACTTTGTGGCACGCTGGCGGACCGATGCGCGCCTTTGAAACCGTTCAGCGGCTCAAGCCAGAACTCCTCGGCATTTGGAGTTCGGCAGGGCCGACTGCCGGTATTGGTCTCTTTCTACTCTTCGCACTTGGCACCTGTGCGCAGCCACATTATCTCCAGAAATTCCTCATGCTCGATCGTCGCGAAAGTCTGCGCTGGCTGCCCGCGGTGATGACCGCATCCCTCATTGCTGTACTGACAGTGTGGATCGGCGTCGGCCTCGGTGGCGCCGCCTTGTGGCTCGATGGCAACTTCATTCTCGCCAGCCCAGACCAACTCACCCCCACCCTGCTCGAGGCTGTTCTCCCTGCCTGGATGACACCACTCGCGCTCATCGCTGTTGTTGCCGCTGTCATGTCGACCGCAGCTTCCTTGCTCAATCTAGTAGCGGCCTCGATCTCCCGCGATCTTCCTCTCGCTTTCGCCCATATGCGCGGGCGTCGGGGCTCGGTAGAAAACGAACTCCGATGGGCACGCTTCGCCACCGTTGCGGCGGCTGCCGTGGCGCTCGCTGTCGGCCTTGGTACTTCGCGGTCAATCGCGTGGCTAGGTGTGTTGGGTTGGGGCACCTTCACGGCGGCGCTCTTGCCTGTGATGGTCGTCGGACTCAACTGGGCACAAGCGAGCCGTCGCGGAGCAATTTTGGCGCTGATAGCCGGTCCCGCGGTGCAACTCGCTCTTGAACTCTGGGGAAGAAAATTCGGTCTGACCGCACTGTGGGAGCCAGGTCTCAGTGGCGCCGCCGTCGGTTGTATCGTTCTAGTTTTGGTGTCACCGAGGAAGATGCAATGAAAGATTGGCCCGAAGCTCAAATTCGCGATCTGGTTCACCGGCTTGAGGTCTTTCGTGAAACATGCCGCGTCACAACCCTCGCAGAGGTTCAGAAAACAACCAAGAGCCCGTTTAGCCTACTCGTCTCTTGCATCATTTCATTGCGCACCAAAGATGAAGTCACCCATGTTTCGAGTATTCAACTCTTTGCTCTCGCCTCAACACCAGCTGAGCTGGGACAATTGTCTAAAGAAACGATCGCCGAAGCCATCTACCCAGCGGGTTTTTATCGCACCAAGGCTGGGCGACTGCAACAAATCGGCCGAATCCTTGACGAAAAGTACAGCGGTACTGTTCCCGATACGATCGATGCTCTACTCGAGTTGCCGGGTGTTGGCCGGAAAACAGCCAATCTTGTGCTCGGTCTCGGTTTCGGCGTTCCTGCGATCTGCGTTGACACCCATGTTCACCGCATCGCGAACCGTCTTGGCATCGTTGACACAAAAACACCGGATAGAAGCGAAATCGCACTCATGCAGGTTCTTCCGCAGGATCTTTGGATAGCGATCAACGATCTTCTCGTCACCTTTGGACAGAATCAATGCCATCCAACTTCGCCCCGCTGCTCAACGTGCGCCCTCGATGATCATTGCCCCAGAATCGGTGTCACCCGATGTCGATGAACGCCTCATCTACCGGATAGATACGCCGAAAACCATTCTGGCAGTTTGAAAAAGAAAACCCGGAAAATGTCCGAGAAGGCGCAAAATATTCGGATCTACTTTTCATTCTCGAATTTTGTGCATTACAGCGACTATTCTGATTCCTGCGCTCGCCTTAGGCCCTTCAAACACGGTGAGTTCCATATGATCTTTGATCCCCTTTGACCCACCATTTTTGGTGAATTCGTGTTAGTTTACGTCAATGTTGGATACGCCTTCGATTCTCATTCTGCGTTTTCTTTCCGTTGCGAGCTTCTTTGGTTTGGCTTCATTCGCTCTCGTCTCCCTTTTCGAACGGGAGAGGCGTGCGGTCGTTGTCGCCAGCGCCTTGGCAGTTGCAACAGCCACTCCACTATTTCTAGCTTCGTATCTGCCGGCCAGTGGGCGGATAGGCGTTGTGGTCATCATCGTTGCCCTTTTCATCGCCGCTGCGATCTGCTGGTTCTTGCCGATAGGACGGCGCCTACCGCCAAATGGTGATCCAAAGATTCGGCATGATGAGCGCGACATCATGTTCGCACGTGGTCGATTGCGTCGAGGAACGCCGAACTACGAGGCATATTATAAAATGCGGCCTCAGAATCAACGTATTGACGACAAGACGCGTGAACTGCCCGGATTGGAATCTCCTGAATCCGAAAAGGCAGAACCACTTGCATTCGCAGCTGGCGCGGCATCGTCTGTTGTTACTGAAGCTCTGGGCGCCAGGGCCGAGGGGCCTGTCACTGAAGAGCAGCATACAATGACGCCCGCCGAGTGGGCTACCTTCATAAAGAATGCAACCCGCTATTTCGGCGCCCTCCACGTCGGAATCACTGCGTTGAAACCGGCCCATATCTATACTCACATAGGGCGGGATGAGGGCCGCTATGGTGACGGGATCGATCTTGATCATCGTTTTGCGATCGCCTTTACAGTCGAAATGGATCATCAGATGATGGCGGCAGCGCCAGAGGCGCCTGTTTTTATGGAGTCATGCCGCCAATACGCCAACGCCGCATTAACGGCCGTACAAGTAGCGGCGATGATTCGCAAGCTTGGCTTCCCGGCGCAAGCACATATTGATGGACGTTATCGCATTATCGCCCCTCTGGTCGCCCGCGACGCTGGTCTCGGTGATATTGGAAGGATGGGGCTCTTGATGACTGAGAAGCTGGGACCGCGCGTCCGCCTCGGCATCATTACGACCAATGTGCCTCTCGAAGTCGACGAACCCAGCAACGACCTCGCGATGATTGATTTTTGCTCGATCTGTAAAAAATGCGCAACCAACTGTCCGACCGGTTCGATATCAACTGGCGAGCGGGAAACTGCCGGAGAAAAGACCCTGCGATGGCGAATCGACGCTGAAACCTGCTTTCGTTATTGGAACGTCATTGGAACAGACTGTGGCCGTTGTATGGCTGTTTGTCCCTATTCTCATCCCGACAATGCTGCCCACAATCTTGTAAGGTGGGCGATTCGAAGATCTGGGGCAGCCCGCCGTCTACTGCTCATGATGGACGACGTCTTCTACGGGAAACGCCCGGAGAACGCCGTGCGTAGCTTCACCGTCACCGACGAGAAACCCAAACAGCGGCATCGTGAATAGAACGACGGTCTGGGGCAGTACGGACAAGGAGACCAATAGAAGAATGAAGAATATTGTGCTCTTCATAGCAGTTTGTGCAATCCTCGTACCCTTCACAGCGATCTCACACGCCAATACCAGGATCATGGTTGCCGATACTTCATCCGAAGGAACACTCGATGTGCCTCCACTTTGCGAAGACGGAATAATCAAGGATGACGGATGTGCCGAAACCGGCTACGGTTGGGTTCCGAGCGCGATAGAGGGCACATATGTCCAGGAATTCCATGGTTCGGATTTCCCCGGGCGCGCTCTTGAGTCGGTCTGCATCTGCTGGATGCGCACACGAAGTGATGATGAAATTGACTTTGACATCGTTATTTACGGCGATTATCAAGGCGAACCCCTGCCAACTCCACGCCATATCATCCCAGCCCACGCTTCAGCCGTGCCAGCAGCACTCGACGGCGCGTTTACAGAAGTTGATCTCGGCGGATTGCAACTTGGCTCCGGCACTTTTTATATCGGTGCCCGCTGGAACCCGTCGATCGACCAATTCTTTTTTGTCTGTGCCGATCGTTCTATTGAGACTGAAATCACAGATGGTTGGTTCATCGATGACCGCGCTGACGAATGGAGTTCGGTACTCACAACCACTGATCCAATATTCGCAGACCACCGTGCCATGTTGATCCGGCCGGTGGGAGGTGAAGGGTTTGGTTTGGCGCTTCCGACCATGGGCAACGTTGGCATTTTTGTCTTCATCGGCGTACTCGCCGTCTTCGCGATGCTCATACTGCGGCGCCGGGTTGAGCCAAAGTGAAGTCGAAAGGTTTTTGGGTCTTTCCAGCCTTCGTTGGTTTGATTCTTGTCGCCGTGCTCGTGGTTGATGTCGTCGAGTACTTCACAGCGCAAGATCGGATCGAGCCTGTGGTCCCGAACTCCATTCGACAACACTTCTCAGCTCCTTGTGAGGGTTTCGATTTTGTAAAAGGTTGGTCGAAAACGGAAAGCAAAGGCAGGTGGGCCACTGGCTCAGCAGCTCAACTGAGAGCGCACGTCGATGAACCCACGGCCCGGACATTGGCCTTCGATTGCCGGCCGTATCATGATTCCACGATCGTTATGAAGCAGTCGATCGTCATCACAGTCAACGAGAAAATTGTCGGCCGAGTAGAACTCGAACCTCGATCAACGATCTACAGCATCAAAATTCCTCAGGACGTGCTTCATTACGGATTCAATGATATCGAATTGGAATTCGCTTACCATAACCAACCCGGCAACACCGCCCAAACGAGATCTCGTCGAAAACTTGCCGTTTTTTTCCGTTGGATGGCTCTTGTTGAATGAACCTTCAAAACGGCATTGAACGGTCAAAACAAAGTGCTTGAGTAACCAGCGTTAATCGGTCGGCATGCACTGATGAAACTGCGTACACGGCTGAGTTTATACAAAAAAGAAACTGTTTGACGATTTCCTGCGGCATCAATAACATGTTTGAAGTGGGTCAACTGATATATCAACGTTCCTTTGTGAGATGGGGAGCCGACAGGAGTGCTCTTCGCTGTGGCGGAGCATTTTGTTGATATTGAAGATCGGGCAGCAACGTCTGGTCAGTTTGAGCGATCTTTCTGACAGGTCCCGACCCTGTGAATCGATGGTTTAAGAGATTTTTATTTTTCCTAAGAAGGAGGTTCGAGGTGATCGATATGAAAGACAAAAGACTTCTCGTTTTGGCTGCAGTGGTGCTCTTGGCGCCATCGCTGTCATGGGGGGCAGGTTTTGCCCTTTTTGAGCATGGCAATCGCGGCATGGCTATGGGTGGTGCATTCACCGCAGTAGCAGACGACCCATCCGCTATGTTCTGGAATATCGGCGGCCTGGCGTTTCAGACCGACGACAAATTTGTCACCATGGCCGGTTTTACGCTCATCATGCCATCACAAGACTTCACCGGTCAATCTCCTTATCCCGGCGACGGCTACAAGGACTCGCAAATCAACCAGACTTTCTTTCCTTCTCATCTGTATACATCCTGGGCACTCAACGATCGTGTCGTTCTCGGTTTCGCGTTTCTTTCACCCTTTGGTCTCGGTACCCAGTGGGAGGACGACTCAGCCGGTCGTTTCATCTCAAAACGCACCGATATCAAAACCTTCGAACTTTCGCCCCAAGCCGCATTCAAGCTCAATGACTACATCGGTCTCGGTTTTGGTGTCGATTACCGGATCGCCCAGATCGACCTAACTAAAAACATCCCATTTTTGAATCCTCATACACAGCAAGTCGCCGACGTTGGTCAGGTTCATATGCATACCGACGGTATCAGTGAAGCGGGCTGGGGCTGGCACGCAGGCGTCATGTTCAAAACCGATATTGGACTCAGCTTAGGCATCAACTACCGCTCTGGCATGACGATCGATATGGAAGGCGTCGCTTCTTTTCAACAGTTTCCAACCGGATATGCCGACTTCGACGCTTTGCTTACGAGCACCTTACCATTCGGCCAAAAAACACCTTTGACAACAGCTATCGATTTTCCGAATTTCTTTTCGATTGGTCTTGCATATACGGCTGAAAAATATCTAGTTTCAGTGCAGTGGAATCAAATGGGCTGGGACACCTTTCAGGAGTTGGACATTACATTCACCGATCCCAACTATGCATTTCTGAGCAGCAGCGCACCGATGCACTACGAAAATTCCAACCAGTACCGTTTCGGTTTTGAGTACAGCTTCAGCGAATCGGCGGCTATGCAGCTCGGTTTTCTGATCGATGAAACACCGCAGCCGGTCGCAACGATGTCACCGATTCTCGGGGGAGGCGATCGCACGGGATACTGCATCGGTTTCAGCTACAACGGCAAGAAGATCTGGGCCGATTTTGGTTATATGTTTCTCGACATCGAAAGTCGCACGACCAACCCAGGCAACCACTACGACTACTTTGGCACCTATGAGAACGGAACAGCGCATCTCATCGGCACAAGCCTTGGAATCAAGTTTTAGGAAAGGGAGACGCTCATGAAAAAGACAATTACAGCCCTGTGCCTCATCACGCTCGCCAGCGCCCTCCCTGCATCTGCCCAGGTTGATCTCAGCCGCTATTGTGCGCTGGGCGACAGTCTCACCGCCGGTTATGCTTCGGGAGGATTGACTCAATATTACCAAGAACGTTCTTACTCAGCCCTTTTGGCCGAGCTCGCGGGAGCTGCAACCTACGAACAACCGCTTGTATCGTCACCGGGCATCATGCCCCTATTGGAGTTACTCTCCCTCCAGGGCCCGGTTATTGCCGCGCCTAATGTGCCTCCAGGTCAACCGCTCAACGCCGAATACCCAGGTCCGTATAACAATCTCGGCGTTCCGGGATCGACCTTGTCTAATATGATGTTCACCACCGGCGACATCTACAACTTGCTAGGCGGTAATCTTGACAATGTAATGCATGACCTTATTCTGCGCGACAATACCTACACCGCAATCGAGCAATGCATCGGTCAGGAGCCTACTTTCGTCACGATGTTTATCGGCAACAACGACATTTTGCCGGCGGTTCTTGCGGCAACTCCGATCGATGGCATTACCATGACCCCTGTTGCGATCTTCGAGCAGCTTTACCAACAAGCCCTCGGCG
>PJEL010003012.1_pt1 | contig 14794 bp, 12 predicted proteins | sample 1853271 | NCBI WGS metagenome assembly PJEL01 (sample SAMN08108733, study PRJNA415343) | Invertebrate metagenome, whole genome shotgun sequencing project. | host: Globobulimina | place: Sweden: Gullmar Fjord | collected 2015-08 | reverse complement strand
CTGGCATCTACTTTATTTCGCTCTCCGTGTAGTGGGGGCAGAATGCTGGTGTCACGGATTTGAAGGAGTCAGGAACTGTTTTTAAAGAGCATCGGGAAATTTGAACACTCCCGGAGATGATGTTTGATTTGCCTGTTCAGTCATAATAACTATTCGGAGGTTTTAATAATGTCGAAAACGCCATATAAATTAGAAGGGGAAATGCTACTCTGCTGCAACTGTGATGTCTTTTGCCCCTGTGTCGTCTCACTGGGAAAGGCCCGGCCAACGTTTGGTTATTGTCAGGCCTGGGCTGCTGTCAACATTGAGAATGGATTCGTCGGAGATATGGATTTGAGCGGCCTTAAAGTAGCCCTGATGTTGGACATTCCCGGCAGAATGAGCGAAGGGAACTGGAAGGCGGCGCTTTATGTTGATGAAAAAGCAGATCAGGCTGCAGTGGATGCCATTACAGATATCTTCACAGGGAAGCTTGGTGGGGCTCCTACCGTGATGGGAATTCTGGTTGGTGAGTTTATTGGCGTCAAACAAGTACCAATTTCATTTGTACAAAAAGATGATGGTTGGAAGGTCGATATTCCAAAAATAATCGACGGCGAAGCTGGTCCTATTCGCAGCAAAGACGGTACGGATCCTGTAGTGATTACCAATACCCAGTACTGGATTGGAAAGGATGTAGCCGTCTATCAAAGCAAAAAAAACAAATTCCGGGATTTTGGAAGAACCTGGGACTTCACCGGTCAAAGTGCAGAATTTGTTAAACTGGACTGGTCCAACACTTAAGGAAACAAAACATTGAGACTATCAGCAGTCGATTCGGATACAGCCCCTTGTTGACCTAAATTGAGATATAGGTTAGTCAGTCGAGGGGTTTCACGCTTAATGGTTACAACTTTTCATTATTCTTTCTCTTCTTATACCATTTCGAATCACTATACAGTTTTTCTGCGCATTCTTGACAGATTCCATGACTAAAATGAGCTTCGGAGTGTTTCTCCCTCAATACTACTTAAAAAATGATCAAACTGAGCATCCCGTTTGGCTGAAATAAACCAGAGGAGGGTTAGGTTCACAATGAGCAAATAGTCCTTTGCCCTTCCCAAGGAAACATTAAGCTATTGAGATCGGACCCTGCTCTTTGATTTGTCACCAGATCTTGTCTCGGCACGCTTTAATACAATTTATCAATGATCTCATCGTCAATCTTGAACCCATGCTTTTCCTCAGGAAAAGCTGCCTGTTGAATTTCCTCAATATAGGTTGTAACTGCTTGCACAATTCCATCACCCATCTCGGCGTATTTTTTAACAAATTTGGGTGATATGTCTCGATACATACCCAACATATCCTGAACAACCAGAACCTGTCCGTCACAGTGTTTGCCTGCACCGATACCAATTGTCGGGATAGACAGACGCTCACTGATAACCTTTGCCAACTTCTCCGGGACACATTCCAGTACCAGGGCGACAACGCCGGCTTCCTGAAGTTGTAAGGATTCCGTCAGAAGTGTTTCAGCCTGCTCCTGGCTGCGGCCCTGTACCTTAAACCCTCCCATGATATTCACTGACTGGGGTGTCAGGCCTAAATGTCCGATAACAGGTATCTGAGCATTTATGATGGCTTTTATTTTGTCGATCACTTCACCACCCCTTTCAAGTTTTACAGCCTGGGCACCCGCTTCCTGGATGAACCGCCCAGCATTTCTCACAGCACTATTGATATCGGTATGGTATGATAGAAACGGCATATCCCCGATGACAAACGCATTGCTAACCCCCCTGGTGACAGCCCGGGTATGGTGCAGCATATCTTCCATGGTCACCTGGAGTGTATCTTTATACCCTAGCATGACCATTCCCAGTGAATCTCCAACCAAAATGGTGTCAATTCCTGATTCGTCCAGTAGCTTGGCAGTGGTATAATCATAAGCGGTCAACATGGATATTTTTCGGCCACTCTGCTTCGATTTGATGAACTGTTCAACTGTAAAACTTTCATTTTTCATTAGGTGCTCTCTTTTTCATGGGGCAAAGATTTGAGGAAGAAATTTGGATTTAAAAATGAACTAAATATTCGCTACACTACCGGAGCTGAGGGGATTGTGATTCAAAACGATGGAAAACAGGACGTTTTCCAACAGCTCCATGGATGGATTCATGCGTGTTTTGAATCATGATCCCCTCAGCGGAGCAGATGCTGAACAGATCCAAATTGATTAGCAATTCAGGATAATAGATTGAACAGTTCTGCAATCTGCTCTGTGTCTGTCAGTTTTCTTTTCGTTGCTAGCTCTAGTGTTTTTCTGCAAAGTAAAGTGTAAAATTCGGCTGCCTCTCCTTCCTTGGAACTGAAATTTTCCAAGTGTTTTTTAATTGTTTTCAGATCGCCTCTGGCGATGGGTCCGGTGAGTGCCTTGTCAGGTCCCAGTTGTTCTACGTTTTCGATAGTTCCCCTGATCATCGGCAGCAAGGCATGCATCCCTTGCTCCTTGTCGATACCAATTGAATCGAACAGATCCAAACCAAAACCCAGGAGTGTGACCAAGTAGTTGGATACGATACAGGCGACCATATGGTAACGGGTTTTCTGCTCTGGTCGTAATTCGATGTATCGATTACCGGTTGTCTCTAAAATAGACTTAAGGATATTAAGATCACTCTGTCCTTCAATTCCGAATACGGTTCCCTTTAAAGCAATTTGTGCACTATCGATATTTGCAAAAGCCTGTAGCGGATGTAACGAAAATATCTTAGCACCTTTATCTGCAGCACAGCTGAGAACTTCCGAAGACAATGCACCGCTCATATGCACCATGAATTTACCCTGTAAACTATCCATTGAATCCACAACGTGTCTACAAGCTTCGCCGATTTGGTCGTCTCCGGTGGTGATAAATATGCCATCCACCATCTGCACCAGATCCTCAATCTTTGTAAAACACGTGCTGGCAGTGTATTCAGAGGCAGACACCGCTGACTGGCGGCTGCGGCTATAATAACCGGCGACACTGAATCCGTTTTGTATTAAGTATTTGCCAAACGAAGTACCAACCTTGCCGGCTCCAACAAATCCAAAATTCATGGTAAGCTTATAAGAATTGTTTCTGTTTTATTAGGGGTCGGCTCATAAATTAGTCAAGTGTTTCCCATTGTAGGAAAAGGAAACACGTTGCTCGCACATTCTGTTTGTAAAATGTCCAGCTTTTAAGACCATTGTAAATAGAAGGTGAAGTTATTTATGAACGATCCCTAAAGTCCAAACGAAGACAGATGCAAAAGTTTTAGCGATCAATCATCTTGAGATTGACAGGGATCCAGAAGTTTTTACCAGGTTGCCGGATCGGTGTTTTACCCGGCTCTTCTGTTGCATTTTTAGTGAATAATGTAGTTTTTGGAGAGGCGTTATCTCCGAGTTATACTTCAATGTGTACATTGTCTATCAATCTAACTTTGTCGAAAAAAACAGCAAGAGAAATTAGGACAGACCCCTTTATCAAGCTTATTTCATCCAATGTTTCAGCATCATTGATAGACAATAAGTCGATTTTATTCGCTAACGGTTCACTTTGAATAAGCTCTCTCATAGCTATTATAAGATCTTTTGGATCAGTTATTCCTTGACCAATTAGTTTTTCGGCAAGTTGAAGCGACTGATATAAAACAGCTGCTTTCTCACGCTGTTCGACCGTTAATCTCACATTTCTGGAACTCATTGCCAAGCCGTTACTTTCGCGGTAGGTCGGGCATCCGACAACTTGAAGGTTAAAATTTAGATCCTTGACCATTTTTTTAATGATCAACAACTGTTGAGCGTCTTTTCTCCCGAAATAGGCCCGATTGGGCTGAACGATATTAAAAAGCTTGCTGACAACCGTACTAACACCCCCAAAATGCCCCGGTCTGGAAATACCCTCAAGTGTTTCAGATAACTTATGTACTTTTACACCAGATCCGAAATTGGCAGGATACATGATTTCCTGATCAGGTGTAAAAACGAGGCAGACTCCTGCCTCCTCAAGCAGAGTTAAATCTCTCTCCATATCCATCGGATAGTTGTCAAAGTCATCCGTATTATTGAATTGCAGAGAATTCACATAAATGCTGACAAGACACTCATCATTCTCCTCAAGGGCTTTTTTAACCAAAGATAAATGGCCATCATGTAAATAGCCCATCGTCGGCACGAAACCGCATGTTTTCCCTCTTCGTTGACTGTGATGTTGACGAATCTCCGATATGTCTTTAGTTACAATCATTTTTTAATTTTATGTGGGTTAATGATGACCTTATTCTAACTTATAATTCAAATTAAAGGAAGAAATTGAAGTGGTTTCAGCAACATTTAGCCTGATATCCTTCCTCTTTAAATACTATGGTTGTTGCGTTTCCGACAAAACCGGTTTTTATGGACCGGTTGGTTGATGAGATGACAAAAAAAGGGAGAAAAACGAAGGTTTGCTGCCCATGGTTGCAGAAATTATGGAAGGTATTGAGGTTTTCTGGTGGAGGAGAATGGTTATTTTGAGGCGCTTTTCAATAAACCATTCCGTCTGAAATAGACCTCATAACCGGAGACAATTGAAAACAGCATGCCGCGAAACAAATGAATACTGTCCTCGCTGCCCCCGGATGCTCTCGTGTCTATTACCTCTTCAACCACTTCAGCAGATGATTTCCCTTTTTTAAACAGACCGAGAATTAAGTCGTAGTATTCCCGGAGCTGTTGCTCACTTTGATCAATGATGGCTGTGGGATCGGCTCCCTGCCCATATTGGGAAAAGCATATTCTGGCGGGATTTATGCGACGAATTTTCTCAATTGTATTTAAACTGGCTTCGAAATTGAAACCTGGTGGTGCAACGGCTGGTTGGATAGTCCCGGTTTCCGGATGATGGTGACCCAGCGCTTCCCCGGAAAAAAGGCAGCCACTGTCCGGGTCAAAGATACACAAATGATGGGAGGCATGACCCGGGGCATCAAATATCTGCAGGGCTTTTGCTTTCCCAATATCCAGAGTTGAGTTTAAGACAGGATTCAGATTTTTCTCTGGAACCGGTAGAATATCGCCATGGATTTCTATAATTGAATCGAGATTTCCGTAAACTGCTTTTGCGCTTTCGATCAGCGTGGAGGGGTCGAGCAGGTGCTTCAGCCCTTTTTCATGCACGACAACTTCCAGGTCAGGTAACTGATCAACCAGCCAGCCGGTTCCACCTGAGTGATCCAAATGAATATGGGTGACAATGGCACGTTTGATATCTTCAATCCGAAATCCAAGAGCCTGCACAGCCTCAAGTATGTAAGGTGCGACCAGAGAAGTCCCGGTTTCAATCAGTGTAATGCCATCGCTTATAATAAAATAGGTGCCGCTGACACTGAATGTCCCTTTGCCCCTGACATCCAGATAATAAAGATCCTGTTCAACCTTTGTGAGCCCTTTCATCTTGTGGTTCCGCTTTCAGCCTGTTTCAGTCCTGATCCCGCCCTGGAAGAGAATCAACCGTACTTTCTCAGGAGAACTACGTCAACGAAGGTAAAAGGGATTATATTGTCAGGATTCCCAGCCTTGGTTGTGTTATTTCCTTTTGGTCTCACGGCCATAGGGGATGCCAAGTTTATTCATTTTCCCCCGCAGTGTACTTGCATTCATTCCCAGCTGATCGGCGGCCCCGCCCGGACCGTGTACCTTGCCGGAAGTTTTCTCCAGTACTGTTTTAATATGGTGGGTTATCATATCATCCAATTTAAGCGGAGGATCTCCCGTTCCGGGTGTGGTTTGGACCTGTGTTTCCTGTTGAATCGGATGGAGGTTTTCAAAGCTCAGGTACCCGGTTTTGGCCAGTATCAATGCTCTTTCCAGTACATTTTCCAACTCTCTAACGTTTCCCGGCCAATTGTAATGGGTCAGATCATCGATGGCACCTGGAGCCAGTTGTGGTACGGACTGTAGTTTTAAGGCCCTGGTTTTTTTTTCGATGAAGTGGTGAACTAAAGCCGGGATATCTGCTTTACGATCCCGCAGAGGGGGTATTGGAATGGGAATGACATTTAACCGGAACCACAAATCCTCCCTGAATTCACCCTTGGCAATCATCTCTTCCAGATTGCGGTGAGTGGCGGCGATAACTCGGATATCAACTTTAATGGGCGAAGAACCACCAACCCTTTCGACCTCCTGGTTCTGTAATACCCGCAGCAATCTGACCTGGGCTGCCAGAGGTAATTCCCCGATTTCATCCAGGAATATGGTTCCCTGGTGCGCTCTTTCAAAGCGGCCTCGTTTTTGGGAAAGGGCCCCGGTGTAAGCCCCTTTCTCGTGACCAAACAATTCACTATCGATTAGCGAATCGGGGATGGCTCCGCAGTTAACGGTGATGAACGGTCCTTCATTGCGGGTGGAGGAGTAGTGAATCACATTCGAGATCACATCTTTTCCGGTACCGGTCTCCCCCACTAAGAGCACCGGACTGTCGTGTGCTGCTACCTGGTGGACCATATCCATTACGCCCTTCAATCCGAAATTTCCTCCGATGACTTCATCACCGGAGGAATGGAGTAACTCACGGTGTAAAAACCGGTTATCGTCCGCCAGCAGGTCTTTCAGTTTTAGGACTTCCCGGTGCTGCAAGGTGTTCGCTAAAGCAATAGTGAAGGGTTGCTCCAGGAGTCGGAAGAGTCTGGCGTGCTCTTTGGTGAAGGTCTTTTTACCGGTGCCAGCCAAAATGAGGTGACCCAGGATGTTTTCCTGTGTTTTCAACTTCAACATAAGAATGGAGGCATCTTCAATCCCGTGATACTTCAGCATTGTTTTGCCGGTAAGGGACATTTCAGAGCGGTTCATTATCATCACATCCGGGAAACTTCCATTCTGGAAGGCGTCCCTTTCAGTCTCTGGCACAGCAGTAACCTGATTCAGCTGGATACCTTCATTCACTGTGGCTTTGGCGACAGTGCGAATGGCGCCGAGTTCGAACTCGTACAATTGCAGAAACAGGTAGTCACCTGGAAAGAAGGGCTCCAGGTACTGCATACAGGAACACATCGCTTTTTCAATATTCAAATGGCTGCAGATCCACCGAGTGGCTTCTCTGAAGAACTCGTTTTTGTCGATTTTCATCATAAACCTGAGCTTTATAAACCTATCATTTTCACAAAAATTGCTTTATTTGACACTTTTACAAGAAATTGTCAAATAAAGCAATTTAAATTGTCAAATAAAACAATTTTTTAATGAAAAATATGTAAGTATTTGTAATATTGAAATATAAATATTTGGCACGATCGTCGCTATAGGTTAGCTACTGGATTAAAAACAGACTTTAATATTTAGTTTTACAGTCATTCAAGAAACGAATACGAATCGAGAGGTTAAAGTGAAATGGCTTGAGGTCATCCAAATCAGAACGGCTCAAAATAGATCAGACTCTCTGGTGGGAGAGCTGACAGCGATGCTTTCTGACCTACGGAAAAAATCGGATGGACCAATAGGTTACCTATACCGGCACGCCGCGATCCCCACAGATTTCAGCCTGCATCTATTGCATGAAACAGGTTCAGGACCCCCGGTAAAAAGTAAAACGGGGCTACTACTATCGTCAGTGGCAAAGGATATTGGAATGGTTAACCACACGGTCTGGGTTTTGGAAAATTCAGAAAATCAACCAATCGGAGGAAAAGATGGATAAAAATACCGAAATAGCTTTGCCCATCGGGTTTCATAAGTTACATAAGGACAAGCTATTTAACTTTACTTTGAATCGATGGCATTCCATCGGGTATGCGAAACTGGAAGATCATTTTATTCCTATAAGGATGCATAAACGTCAACTGGAAGCCTTGGTCAACGCGAACTCTGTCACAGACAGAGTTTTTACCCAAAAGGATCAGGCCCAACATCATTGTCAAATAGGTAATATTAAGCTTGCACTGGATACCATGGTGAGTTGGATTGAACAAAAGACCTAAATATTATTGGTCTTAAACTCAAATATCTGACGGAGAAAAAGTATGAAGGAAACCAGAATACTGGTTGTTGGCGGATACGGTGCAGTGGGTCGTGAAATCGTTAAACTACTGGCCAATAAACCGGATATAAAAACAATCATTGGTGGCAGAAATAAAATTAAGGCCGAGATGCTTGCCGAGTCACTGGATTGTGAGTGGCGGGTGGTTGACTTGGACAGCCCGGAGTCAATCAAGGTTGCTTTGCTTGAAATTGACATTGTGATCAACTGTTATTTACCTGCGGATGATTATCATATCGAACTGGCTAAACTGGCTATTGAAGCAGGTGTCCATTACTTGGATATCAATCCGTTCATCGGATACAGTGAGCGTATTACAGAATTAGATCAAGCGGCCAGGGAAAAAGAGGTGACGTTGATTACTGCACTGGGCGCGTCTCCAGGTATCCCAGGATTATTGATTCTGGATGCGAAGAACTACTTTTCCGAGATAAACTCAGCAAATGTCTATTTTGCCATGGGAGGAAAATTGGACGGATTGACACCATTGGCCATAGTGGGTGTTGACTACATGATGAAGGTAGTCCCGAAGATCTGGAACCAAAAGCAGTGGGAAAAGGCAAAGATGACCGGGATAAAGGAGAGGATGGGCGAACCGTTTAACAAGTCCGTTGGCTTCTATCCGGGGATGATTACTTATGATTTTTTCGCTTTGCCAGAAATGATGAAGATCGGAAAAATCGCTTATTGGTCCGGTATGGAAAATGCGTTCCAGGGGCTGGTTATGTTTTTTGGGAGTAAACTGGGCTTAGGTAAGAATATTGGAAGGGCCAAAAAGTTTTTAAAACTCCTGTTGTTTCTCGGCAAAGGCAAAAACAATCATCCAGATACAGTGGTGAAGGTTGTGGTTGAAGGTAAGATCGAAGGGGTGCGGAAAAAAAGAGCCATTGAGCTTCATGAAACTGAAGACTTCCTGACCGCCCTGATATTAGTGCTGGCGTGTGAGCAAATAGTTCATTCGCAGATAACACAGAGAGGTGCATTTGCAGGATCTCAGGTAGTAGATACCACAAAACTCATCGAATCACTGAAAGACTGTGAGATTGGTTATAAAGAGAGCTGGGATTAAGTTGGGGTCTATTTTAGAGGTTCAGTCCATTAGTATTCTTGCTTTTTCCATGATTAGGCTTCGATGTTGAATTTGATAATGAATTTTGTTCCGTTATTACTTCCCATGTCTATTGAGCCGTCAAGTTGGTTCTCAACTAAAGTCTGAACAAGTTTAAATCCCAGTGTACTGGAGTTTTTCCAATCCAATCCATCAGGCATGCCGATACCATCATCCATCACCACTAGTTCAAGTTCCTTATCCCTTATCTTCATGCTCAAGGTAATTTCACCTGTTCTCTTATCGGGAAATGCATACTTTAAGGAGTTGGAAATCAATTCGTTAACAATCAAACCGAGTGGATAAGCTTGATTGATATTGATTGGTGAATCATCAACATCACTGTTCAGTTTTACTTTTGCCGGTTTAGTTGCATATGTTTGAAAAATTGCGGTTGTTATTTTGGATAGATATGACTTTAAGTCGATCTCAGATAATTTTTCTGATCCATGTAGTGTTTCATGTACTGCAGCCATCGCAAAGACTCTACCCTGACTCTCCTTAAAAACTTCTTTGATTTGTTCATCTTCAATATTGTTTGATTGAAGTTTAAGTAAGCTATTGATGACCTGCATATTGTTTTTAACACGGTGATGGATTTCATGGAGCAGGGTTTCCTTTTCTTTTAGCGAGGCTTTGATTTCAATTTCAGATCGCTTTTTTTCAGTAATATCATTCATAATTATCAGTGATGAACCACTCAGCGGAACCATAAAAAACTCACATAAATGAATTGATCCGTCTTTTATGGTCCACTCCCACTCCTGCATCTCAATATCACTATTGGTAGCTTGTGCTTTTTCTATTGCTTCCGTCCATGACTGTATGACTTGATTCCTGTATTCCTCATTAGGATAGCAGGTTCTCCACCATTTATCAGCTGTTGAAATATCTTCTAATGTATAACCAAAAAGCTCGATGAATTTATCATTATAGTATTCAATATCTTGATTTTTTTTGGTTATGACCATTGGCAAGGGAGATTTTTCGATCATCAGTCTTAATTGCTCTTCATTCTCCTGTAAGGACTGATGCATGGTGTTCTGCTTTTCTAAATGAGCTGATTCCCTTAGTGAAAAATAGCCGATTCCCCCAAAGACCAGCAACCAAATGCACAAATGTCCGAAGACAATAGAATATTCATGTTTTTTGGAAATGTTGTAAAGCGTCTGTAATGGTAAATTGACTCCAACTCCGCCACGCACATCCCCGACTTTATAACCCTGTACAGCATGACATTTTAAACATTTTTCTGTTGTGATCATAGGACGCATCAAACGCAAAAAGGGCTGGCTGTCTATTTCTGTGTATTCAAAAGCTTCTTCAGCGCCTTTTTCAAATGATTTTAGGGCCTTGATTTCCCAGCCATCCGGCTTGTTAGATTCATTTAAATATTTCAAACTGGTAATTTTCCCCTTAACTCCGTATAAACCTGAATATTTATTCATTATTTGACGCAGCATATACGCCGGATTCATTAAGGTAAGTTTTGTCCCATCCGGTTTTTGAATATCCCGATCGATGATATGCGCCAAATGTGAGTTGGGAGGTGTCTGACCAGTTGTTGGAACATAAATACCGCCATGCCAGGCCGCCCATTTGCGGAATGCCTGGTCTTTGAATAAACTGGCCCGGGCAATATTTTCTGCAATTGTTTTTACCTCATTGGCCTCATTCCATCTATTCCAGGACAGCGATAAAACAATAATAAGTGACCAAAAATATATAATATTTAGCGTATTTTTTTTAAGCCGCTTTTGAGCAGGATTTTCAGACTTTAGAAATTCCTTAAATTGCATTATTTACTCCTTCCTGAATAGGCATTTTTTTGCACTGTTTTAATCTCATACGATAATATATCAATTTTCGGTGTAAAATCAAATACAATAGATCAACAAGCTGTTTATTTTATCAAAGAAAAATTTGCTCCAGATGTACTCTCCGGCTCATGATCCAGATAGATGAAACAACATTTTAGGTTGTTTGAAAAAGGGCTGTTCTCCCATTCCCAAATCGGACGTTTGGGTTAAGTGTAGATGCGTGTCTGGAAAACCAGTTGTGTATTTCCAGCGGTGCCTCCAGCGTCGCAAAAGAATTGCAGGGGATCTACAGAGGTGTTGTGCGAACCGGTTTCAATCGGTCATGCAACAGTTTGTACGGGCTCAGTCAGCTTCTTCGGCACATGGGAGAACCGTCGAACAATTTCTCCCGCATGAAACAGAGCCCCGGATTGGGGGTTGAGCTTTTCCCACTTTTCGTCGCTCGTCAGAGGATTTGACGCAACAATTGTGACAACATCCTCTTTCATTGTTTTTTGTTGAAAATCGATTGTAATGTCTGCATCTTTCAATGTTGCCGATCCAAAAGGTGCTTTTCGGGTAATCCAATAAAGTTCCTTATTGCAGTATGAGAATAGAGATTTCCCTTCAGAAAGAAGAATATTAAACACCCCCTGGGTGGAGAGATCCTGGGACAACTCTGCAATAAATGTCCATAACCGGTTTTTATTTTTCGGATACCCATCAAATTCGCTGTACAAACGATTGAGTAAATAGCAGAACGCAGCTTCACTGTCTGTCGTACCCACGGGTTGAAATCTTAAGCCGTGGCTCTCCTTTAATTTTTTGAGTTTCTTTTTGATCCCTTTGATCTGACCGTTGTGTGCAAATGTCCAGTACCTTCCCCAGAGTTCACGAATGAATGGGTGGGTGTTTTCCAGGCCGACTTTCCCGCGGTTGGCTTTGCGAATGTGGCTGATCACAGTTTGACTTTTAATGGAATAGGACTGCATAAAGTCTGCAATTGCACAATCGGCACACGCTTTGGCGTCTTTAAAGGTTCGACACCCTTTGCCATCATAAAAAGTGACCCCCCAACCATCTTTATGGGGTCCTGTTTCCCCGCCTCTGCGCATTAACCCGGAAAAACTGAAACAGATGTCAGTAGGCAATTTTGCGCTCATTCCCATTAATTCACACATTTTGACTCAACTAGTTTGATATTTATTTGCGATCCGAAATTTCCTGAAGCCTTCCGTTCGCTGAAAAACAGACATCAACGATAACAAAAGATGGCCGTAAATCTTATTTTATAACCTTTTTATAAATTGAACAACCGCATAGGGTTTTAAGTGTGATAGGCATCCCTTTTCAGGATATTATCCCTGCAATCGTCATTAGCGGTTTGTTTTTAAGAGCACTTTGACGAAACTGTTGTAAGTACTATAGTCTATAATTCCTAGGACTTATTTATACTGCTCGCCAAAATGATGAGGGAACTCAGAAACGAAAAACCCAGATTTCTGTCATTGCAATAACCCGGGGTTGCTCAAAACCCTCCATGCTGGAGCCAAGATGACTGATATTCAAGCTGATTATTTGAAAAATACAGCTCCTGAACTAAAACAGCCGTTTGTAAATATATTGAGAAGGATTTCCCAGTTTTCCCATTTATCGGATGAGCTTCTCCTGCAGCTGTTTGAGTACTCAAAATTTGTCAATCTGGCGGATAAGGAACGCCCGGTCCAGGAAGGGACATTTGGTCAGAACATATATATCTTAATTCAGGGCAGGTTGGAGGTCTATCTGCAAACCGAATCCGGCGAGGAGAAGCAGACAGATGTCATTTATAAGCCGTTCAGTATTTTTGGTGAACAATGTATCATGGGGGAAGCCAACAACGCTTCTGTAGAGTCCAGGGGTGAAGTGTTACTGTTGGCTATCGATATGTCGGCTCTTCCCGATCTGCTAGACGGGTGGGAAAACCCAGACAGCCGGTTGGAAGACCAGGCCTATCGCCAGAGCCTGGATATGAATACGATTTTCGCAACTGTGTTGCTGGATCGTTTGAACCGCTTAATCAAAGATCAATATAAACTGGTCCAGAAACTGTTGATTTTACATCAATCAATGGAATTTCAGACCAGCTGGAGACAAAATGTTCTGCTGACGACTTTGTTTAATGAGTTCTCCCAGAACCAGCTCTCTCCTGACCTTGACGCACATATAGTTTTACAGCAGGTGCTGGCACTTTATATCCCGCAGAATCAAAGACTGCATGAGCTGATTTCCACCCCTCCGGTGAATACTGAAATGGTCTATCTGGAACTTGCCAGATTGGAATCCCTGGGCATAGTAGATGGAATGAACATCATTGTTATGGAAACCATCCAAAGGCTATCAAAAAAAGCGTTGGAACTTGATGAGTACACAAGAAGCCTGGAACTTCAACCCCATAACCTCCCGGCGCTTATTTCACTGCCGGAATATCTGGATGAAGTGTTCCAGACTGTCTCCGCTGCTGGTATACTAGCTCAGGATCTGACCAAAGAACAGTTCCTGGAAGGTTTTCTGAGTGAATCATTTCCTGACCTATCAAAACTGGCAGGTTATTTGGAAAAGGGTGGTTGGATATCCAGTTCCTTTAATATGTCCTATCTGATGGTTTTGATCTGTCAGTCCTGTATCAGAAAAGAGTTTGAGCTTAACCGACTGATAGCCAATTGTGTTGCTTATCTGACGACTCTGAATACACCTCGACAGAATACAAAGCTCATCCAGCAAAAGAATTTGGATGATGATCAGGTAATCACCAGAGAATTGATCGAACTATTTCAAAGTACTGCAGGAGATGAACCCCAAAAAGCGAAGGAGCCGGCAGTTGAATCATCCCCCCAGAATAATGTGGAGGACCTGCTTTCAGATTTCGGTTTGTGATTGACACAGGTCCGAGGCAAACTCCAAAACTCTTGCCTCTCTTTCAACCATTCCTTGGTTCGGATTTTCTGCCGGATGGCTGACGCACGGGCGATGCACAGGTGATGGCCAATATATTCCACTTGTGTACAAAATAAAAATCTTATAGAATCCCGCTTAAAGATTTATCAGAAAAATTTTTTCCCATATTATTCAAAAAATCTGGAATACCGTACGGATAGTGCTCAGAAATATTCCAATGTCACTTCTTGTGTACTACCTTCCCAAGCCAGAATAAAAACCCGATGCCCCTTAAATCAACACTGTTTTTTCTGTCACTGATAACCATTATTGGATTTTTCAGTTTCTGGAACCAATTCCAGAAATTTGAAACTGAAAATCCGTTTAGTGAGATGTCGGTTCTGAAAGATGAGAATGGCAGCCTGACAATAGAGGATATTTCATCTCCGGAATCTTCGAGGCAGTTCAAGCAGGTGAACGGTCGGAATATCAACCTGGGTGTATCTGATGCCACTTACTGGGTACGACTGAAGTTGCATCAAAAGTATTACAGGCGAATTGAGATGGTTTTCATGGCGGTTTCTCCTGTCGTCGATTACCTGTCTCTGTATATTCCCAGGGACAGTGGGGGATACATTGCGAAAACATCAGGTTCTGCCTTTCCGTTTCTGGAAAGAGAAGTCCAGCACCAGAATTTTGTATTTCATTTACCGGCAATTAGTGAAAGGCCGTACTATGTCAGCCTGAAAGGTGTTGTCCCGATTCAGTTTTTTGCCAGTATTCTCACGTTTACTGATTTTTTTGAATCTGAACAGCACCGTAATCTTTATCTAGGGTCATTGTTTGGCATCATCGTGGGGATGATTATGTTTAACCTGATGGTGTTTGTGTTTCTCAAAGATGCTTGCTATCTGTCATTCGTCATGTTTATAACATCAATGGTGA
>PJEL010003011.1_pt1 | contig 14794 bp, 8 predicted proteins | sample 1853271 | NCBI WGS metagenome assembly PJEL01 (sample SAMN08108733, study PRJNA415343) | Invertebrate metagenome, whole genome shotgun sequencing project. | host: Globobulimina | place: Sweden: Gullmar Fjord | collected 2015-08 | reverse complement strand
TTTGGCATTACATCTCAATGAACCAAACTACAAATCGATGTTCCCCGCGCTAACGGGGAACATCGTGAATTGAATGCAAGCGGACATTAGTTGGTGCTCACACCAGCCAATGCGGGGTCTGTCAGCGGGATAGCCTTGCCATTGCTGAAGACCGTCAGGAAAACGTCATCCATACCTTGATGGTCATTTGAGCTGAAGGAAAGCGTCACGCCACCGAGGTCGTAGGTGCCCTTGGAGTTGACCGTTGAGATGAAGTTCTCGCGGGTGGGCTCACCTTTGATGTTTGAGAGTGTTTCGCAGAAGAGTTTTCCTGCAATGTAACCCTCAAAGGAAACGAAACCGATGTCATCAGATTTGCCCGCACTTGTCATCGTGTTGGTGTACTCAGCGACGAGCGGAATGCTGGTGTCCCAAGGATACGGGACGACCTGAGAGACAACACAGCCTTCAGCTGCACTGCCAAGTTCTTTACCCAATGCTTTGGTGCCGACGAATGAGATGTTGCAGAACACTGCATCGCTGGTGCCAGCATTGTTCTTAGCTGACTTGATAAATGATGCACAGGCTTTGTATGCACCAACCATGATGACTGCGTCAGGCTTGGAGGATGCGATGGAGCTAAGACCTGAAGCCACAGCAACGGTGTTTCGCTCATATGTGCCGGTAGCGCAGAGGCTCAGACCACGTCGTTCCAGTGCGTTTTCAATGCCAGTGAGGCCAGCCTTGCCATAGCCATCATTTTGATAGAAGCATGCGATATTCTTGAATCCTCGATCATCACATAGCAACTCTGCCAATCGTTCCATTTCCTGGTAGTAGCTACCACGGAAGTTGACGACCCATTTCTTGTATGGGTTGCGCAAGAACTCTGCTCCGGTAAACGGTGCAATGAATGGGACTTCATGCTCTTCAATAATCGGGACAGCAACTTTGGCCGTAGGCGTACCAACGCCACCGATCATGAGAAAGACATTGGCCTTTTCAATGAGCATGGAAGTTGCTTGGGTGCACTTTTCTGGCTCATAACCATCGTTGATGGTCTTGAGGGAGATTGTTCGGCCGTTGATTCCGCCTTCGGCATTCACTTTGTCAAAGTAGACATTCAGACCTGTCTTCATGCCTTGACCCAGCGCTTTTGCGGGGCCTTTCAAGGCGCAAGATTGACCAAGCAAGATGTGATCGTCAGTGACGCCGTCTTCTGCCCATGCGCTACCCGTAAGTGCCATTGCCGCTGTCAATACAAGCGTTTTCGTCAAAGCGTGATGCGTTTTCATATGCATATTCCTCTGTAATGCTGTGATTCAGATTGCCGCTGATTTGCGATTACAATCATGTCGATCCCTTGATACAACGTAGCCGACAATTCGGCCTTGATTTGAAAGTCAATGACTCTCTTTCTGAGTTCGATGAATTGATCCACGATAGAAGGTGATTCAATGCGATAATGTTCTCAAGAAGAGTTCATCGTGGTTTTGAAGCTCCCGACCAAGGACTGCAGCTGCTCTGCCTGTTGGGATAGCTGTGTTACTGCTGCTGAGGATTGTTGTGCTCCCTGACTGACGGCAGAGATCGCGTCTGAAACTGTTTGGGCACTGCGATTGACTTCCTGCCCTCTCTCCGATTGTTCTTCCGTCGATGACGCAATTTCACGAATCATCACTCCAACGGAATCAACCGCTTCAACAATCTCGCTCAAACTTTGGCCCGCAACCATGGCGCGTTCTACGCCTTCGGAGACCTGTTTGGTCCCTTCTTGCATTTTCTCGACGGCATCGGCTGTCCCATTTTGGATAGAATTAATCGACTGTGCAATTTCATCGGTTGCCTTCGTCGTCCGATCAGCGAGTATACGAACTTCGTCAGCCACCACGGCGAACCCCCGACCATGCTCACCTGCCCGAGCAGCTTCGATCGCCGCATTCAGGGCGAGCAGGTTCGTCTGATCTGCAATGTCGTTAATGACACTGACAATCTTCCCAATTTCCTCACTCTGCTCACCAAGACTCTCGATACTCGTCGAGCTTGAGTTAACGGTTTCGTTGATGGCCCGCATTTGTTCTACGGTCTCTTTCACGACGGTGCCGCCCTCAGCTGCCGCATGTCCTGATTTTTCAGCGTTGTCATTCGCCAACACTGCTTTGTCCGCTACGTTGGCTACAGATGCGCTCATGTCCTCAATTGCAGCTGACATTTGCTGAATCTCGTTTTGCTGATTTGCCATGGAGTCAGCCATTTCCTCACTGGATGTGGCCAACTCAATGGATGCACTGGCGACATCATTGGCGGAACTACTCACCTCGCAAATCACATCGTGAATCTTCTGAGCAAACTGGTTGAACCAGCGACCTAGATCACCAATTTCGTCGTTGGTTGTGACTTCGATCCGTTGTGTTAGATCGCCTTCACCCTCTGCAATATCACGGAGAAGGTCAGCAGCATACCTGATCTGGTTAGAGATGCGAGTACCCACAAACCACAGCAGGCCAATCATGATGACGGCACCACAGATCGCTGCTGCAAAACTCATGGCAAAGACCTGTCGTGCACCAGCCATGATCTCGAATTCAGGAGTCATGGATGCAATAACTAGCCCCGTCTGTCCAGATTCTGAATCTGCGAATCCACTGCCGATGGGTTGAAATGCTACGAACTGAGATTGCCCTTCGACATTGAACGAATGGCTCTCGGTTGTTTTGGACTGAGAGGCTAGAAACTCTTTGGCGAGATCATCGAACTGCAACTCTGACCCAATGCGTTCGAATGAAGAATGGGCCAAAGTTGTGCTTCCATCCACGGGAAGCACGGCGCATGACGCGCTGGGAAAGCCAACTACTTCAAACGCCTCTTGAGTCGCTACGGTCTGATTTTGGATCTCGCTCCAATTGACGTATGCGAGAAATGTTCCATTGCGGTTACCGGAAGAGTCGTAAGTTGCCTTGCCAATAACAAACGTCTTACCCGCTCCGAATCCGTTGGCCGCTAGAAATTCACTCTCGATAAAAGTGACGGTAACACCTTGCCCATCCGTGACGACGCCTGCATCTTCGATCTTGAGCGTACCCGTTGATTTGGGCAGTGTTGAAGTTAAAATCGTACCGTCCGTTCCGGCAAGAACAAGCAACGAATACCCCGGTGCCGCTGCCGCCATGGTACGAAATTCGTCTCCAAGCTCTGTGGTCGTTTCGAATTCGATGGACAGGCCATAGATGTCTTCCTGTGTCCACGCGTCAAACTTTGCTCGCTGCTGTTGCAAGAAGTTATCAATGGTGACAGAAGCTCCGCTCACAATCAGGCGGCTCATTTCGCTACTGCTATTGATTGATGCATTACGAGCAGCAACATACGTCATTGTTACAATGACCAGCATAGGTATCATCGTTGGAAGCAGCGTCAGAATGATCTTGGCTCGCAAGCCTAGGTTGTTCCAGTATCTCATATCTAGCCTCCTGGTGGCAGTGGTACTTCTACAAAAGGACTCTGGCTGGATTTCTCCAGCCAAAGTCGAAAGTCTGATATCGAGCTCGACCATCATGACACCATTGAATGATGCACGACATAGGCTGAGCCAATCCCGATCGATTAGTGCGTCGGGACGCCTGCAACTTCATCTTCGCCGGGCAGTGGTTCAAGATGAATGGGCTTGTTGGCAGCGGTGCGAACGGCGTTCCATTCGTCACGTGTGCGGAAAGCCTTATCACCGGACATGCTGCCGATGATTTCGAAGTAGTCAAGATTCCACTTGTCAGCCTTCACTTCAGAAGCAGGCTTGCATTTGACTGCATAGACTGTCTGAATTGACTGGTGATCAAAGTCGCGCCAGGTCTGCTTATCTTTGAGCAGGGTGTAACTGTGGCCTTCCAATGCCTTGATGACATCGGAGCCTTCGAATGACTTGGATCGCTCGACAGCGTCCTTCCATTCGTACACGATGGTGTAGGCAGAAGCACCAGAAGTGCTGGGATATCGTTCGTACTTGGCGGAGTAAGATTCAACGAAGTTCTTACCACCTTCAAAGCCGAATTCGTACGGGACTTGCCAGCACCAAGGCAAGGACCCAACAACACCTTCCATGACCTTCGGACCGCCACCTTCAGCCATGGCCAGGGTCAGGTTAGGCACCACGATCTGCATCTTGGTTTTGAGACCTTGAGCGGTGGCTTGACGAACGGCGCGTTCCATGTCCTTACCGAACAGGACGAGGACGAGAACGTCGGGTTTCATGATTTTGGCCCATGAGATGGCCTTTTTGAAATCATCATCAGTTGCACCGGGGAACGGGGTGAGCATACCTTTGTGGCTGCCGGTATTATCCGTGTTGGTGAACTTACGCATGGATGACTCTGTGGTGTGACCCCATGTGTAATCTGCGGTGATGTAGGCAAATTTCTTGCCCGCGAAGTTGGCGTTCATGTAGTCGCCTAGGACTTTCGCACCGGGCCATGCGTTGTAGCATTCGCGGAACGTATGGCGTCGGCCTTCTTTGCCCGTCGTTGCCGTAGAGTACGTCAACGTGCCGAAGAACGGAACGCCCTTCTCTTGGCAGGTCTTTCCTGCAGCAACAGCAACGGAGCTGGCTGAACCGCCGAAGATCATCTTGCAATCTTCAGAATCAATCAACTCGGAGACATTTGTGGGGGCAATCGTGCTCTTGGACTTTGAGTCACGCCATGCGATTTCAATTTGCTGACCAAGAACGCCTCCATTGGCATTGATTTCTTCGACAGCAAGGTTGGCAGCACGCCATTGGTCGAGGCCCTGTGCAGAATACGGGCCAGTCTTGGGATAGTTCAAGCCGATTTTGACTGAATCACCGGCAAAGGCAGGGCCGGTCAGTGCAGCCGCGGCGACGGTAGCAAGCAAAAACTTCTTCATGAGTCAATTCCTCTGTGGATTAGATCCAACTGGTTGATGATGGACGCCGCAGGCCGACTGCTGTGTCCTGATAACAAAAAATGCAGACGTACGCTGACCAGGTCGAAGCCTAGTCCGTTGTGAAGCCACATTGCAAACGAGTCTTGGTTTGAATGCCATGATGATCCCAGCTTAAATAGCATGGTCCTCACCACAGCGATCGGGCATATGCGCTATCAGAATAACCTGATACACCAATGAATTAGGAGAATTAGTGTCGTAACTAGAATTGTCGAACGCCCGAATAAGAGTCGACCGAATATCATCAGCCTTACTCGGCCTAAGAGGCCGTTGACGCATGTGTTTGGAAGTCTCTTCCCACAAATGATCTAGATCCCGTTGAGAAACTCGGCTCACCTTATGGCACCTGTGAGACTCGCAGTACGCTATTGGTACAGGTGTTGATGTTGATGCTGACTCTGATTCTTCCCCAGGCCATTGGTTTGACGAAGAAGATCCATCACCAAAAAAAGAACCAGCCAGCCCCGTGATGGGACTGGCTGGATTCAACAATCTTGTAGGAATGTTTGAGTCACGCCGGGCATGCGCCAAGCGGTTCTGCGGACTACAACTTCATGCTCTCAGAATTAGAAGAGCAGGTTGAGTTGCGAGCGGATGACGATCTGGTCGTCTTCGCCTGCGGCATCTGCACGCCAACCGCGGCCTGCACCACCCCATGCTGCATCAACTTCGTCAAACGCGAAACCGACATCGGTGGTCCACTTCAGACCATGACGATTCCAGAACTTGTTGATACCGATAGTGAGGATGGAAAGATCATCACCGACAGAACCGGCACCATCAAGGTCGCCGTACTCGTAACGAGCCATGAGTTCCCAAGTGTCATTCAGGAAGAAACCACCCTGAAGAAGGAAACCAAATTCATCGCGGTCTACAGAAGCGTCGTCATCAACGCTAGTACCGATGACTGCTGCGAATGCACTTGCACCACCGAATTCAGCGGCAACGTCAAAGGACCACTGAACGATTTCATTCTTCGTACCGGCTACGCCGTGCTCACCATCCTGCATGTGGAGTGAACCACCAAGGAGGAAGCCTTGCGTACCATCGGTCCAACTTTCGAAGTCAGCAAACTGACCCCAAGTTGATTCGTCGCCAAGCTTCAGTTCGGCGCGACCTGTGAAAGCGTACTCTGTACGTCCTGTCCACAGTGCGTTGCCCGCGTTGCCATTCCAGGCAGTGTTGCCTTTCTGGCCACCATCGGAGAATGCAAACTGTGCACGGAAGTTGTCAGCATCGTTCTTCCAGTAGAGTTGAACACCCTGGGAATACAATGAGCGGTAACGTGCATCGAGGACTGAACGTTCGATGAAGGACTGACGAGTTTCTGAAACAACCCATTCCTGCCAGTTCGGAAGTTTGAACTGACCAGCTTGGATTGCAAAACCGTTGCCCATGTCCTTCTTGATCCATGCGTCAAGCAGGGAGTTGGTTGAACCAGCGGTGGTCCAGATGAAGTAGCTCCAAGAAGGATCAAAGACGTGGCCTTTGAAGCCAATTCGAGTACGTGTGTTCTCAAAGCCGTTTTGTGTATCCGGTCCTGAGGGTGCATTGTCTTGTGAAGACATAATGTGGCGGAACTCGATCATTCCCAGCACGCGAAGCTTGAAATTGCCATCCGCGCTCTGAAGGAAGAATCCATTGTTCCATCCGGCGTTGCCTGCTTCTGACAAGAGGCTAGAACGTGAGTCGGCATCGCCCACCACATCCTGAACCATGGCCCGAATCTCTTCGGAACGGGTTTCTGAGAGCCAATTATCTTCGTACTGGTAGGCCCCGGTATCAAGCTGTCGCTTGAGACCTTGAATCGTCTCCGCCTGAGCGGAATCACGACTTTCGAGTTCTGCAATCCGATCCATAAGATCCTGATTGCTTGGGTCATTGGCAAAGCAACTGCCAGCTGCAATAGCTGCCGTTCCTATGCCCACACATGTTCCTGTCTTGATTCTCATCTGATGACTCCTTATTTTCAACGGGCGGTATCCACCACGATTCAGAGCTTGGAAAATTTTCCGATTAAGAAAAGCTCTGCGGGCTGCCCTTTGAACTTCATCGAGAGTATTGCGTTAACTCTCGAATGTCACATGGTAGAGGCATGTTCCAATCAAAATTTGTGTAACATGCCTAAGGGGGTAACATCCTGTTCCCGTTGCCAGCATCTGTGCTGACCTGCACCTCAACGCCTTCCTGTATCAATCTGAGGTGACGAATCCCATTCTCGAGTCCGTACTGGCTAAACGTTAGTGCCAATCCGTTCTAGGAATGTCAAGGGCCTTGACTTGCCAGCACAAAACACCACAATGGAGTTGGACCGAACAAACCACTTCCTTGGTCACAATTCTCGACCTAAGTGTGCTGTGCCAATGAACAAAACTGATAAGATTTTTGACAATTTAGCACCGCAAAATGAGAGAGAGTTGTCGTTTTGAGGATGGGTTTGAGACATAAAGCAATGTTTCACAAGTATTTAGAAAGAATTGCGACAGGCCGGCTATAGAATTCATATACGGACCTTTTCTCTTTTCTGGGTACTCACCCTGCAGGCGAATTTTGCACGAAAGGATCAACCGATGTCTAAGGATCATCCGTCTATTCACGAACTGCTTGGCAATATGCAGCACCACGACGCTTCAGATTTGCATATTAAAGCAGGTTTTGCGCCCACCTATCGAGTTGGAGGAATCCTACGCGAAATCACCTGCGCGCCGCTCACGAACGATGAAGCAGATCACCTGCTGGATGACATCATTCCCGTCAAACTGCGATCAAAATTCGATGAACAAGGCGATCTTGATTTCGCAACATTCAACGAGGAAGGAGACCGATTTCGGGTCAACATCTTCAAGTCAGGTGGACACGTGAATGCTGCAATCCGTCGCGTCAAAGCAGAAATCCCAACTTATGAAGGGTTGCATCTACCCCCGATCTACGATACGTTGATTGACCGGACTCACGAGGGACTCATATTGGTCGTCGGTGTTACGGGCTCAGGAAAATCGTCCACATTGGCCGCGATGATCGAGCATATCAACCACACACGCGCAAAGCACATTATCACGATTGAAGACCCTGTGGAGTACCGATTTCAGCCGAAGAAATCAATCATTTCACAACGCGAGATTGGGATCGATGTGCCAGACTATAAAAATGCTCTGCGGTTTATCGTTCGTCAAGACCCTGATGTTATCTTTATCGGCGAATTGCGAGATCATGACACCGTTTTGGCGGCTATCCAGGCTGCCGAGACAGGCCATTTGGTGTTTGGGTCCATGCATACTGCGGACACAATGCAGTCGTTTAGCCGCATCCTCGAATTTTTCCAGAAGGAAGAACATGGTTTCGTTCGACATGCACTGGCCAATACGCTCAAAGCGATCTGCGCCCAACGACTTCTCCCCGCGTTATCCGATTTTGAGATATCTGTGGTACCAGCAACCGAGGTCTTACTGAACAACCCAGTGGTACGCGAGAAAATCCGAGAAGGTGAGGATTCAGATCTGCCCGCGGTGATTAATACCTGTGCTGAGGAAGGGATGAGGTCCTTTACCTTTTCTCTCAAGGAGCTGGTTGAAAAAGAATGGGTGACCAAGAAAGTCGCGATGCAGTTTGCTCCAAACCAAAATGCCCTTGACAGTGCCCTGAAGGGACTGGATGTCAAAGCTGACTCACTCGTTTCGCGTATCAAATCCGCCTCACATTGATGTCGCCTATTAATAAGGTTACAAACACCAACGCAAAGCGATTGGAATGCACTAACGTTAGCCTCCCCAACTTCCGCGATCTCAAGTCTACACTTTCCTACTGAATCTGTGTGGAGCATGTTGCGTAGTAGATACCTCAATCAACTGGAAAGTGAGATTCCCAACTGTGGAACCTATAGGAATGCGGCTCAAATTGCCGGTTGAACGCCTTCGCTGGCGATGCAACCAAGATTGGATTGATGGAATATCCACTGAGGAAATCGAGTCTATACCGGATGTTATAGGGCAGGAGACTGCAGTCGATGCATTACGATTTGGCCTAGAAACCAAAGCTCCCGGCCAGAATATCTTTGTTCGAGGACTAACCGGCACTGGCCGAATGACCCTCGTCCAGCGAATACTCGAAGAGATTCGTCCTTCCTGCCCTTTGGCCAACGATCGTTGCTATGTGTGCAACCTAGAACAGCCGGACCGGCCACATTTGATTACCCTACCGCGAGGGCAGGGAAAGCTCCTTCACAAGTTAATGAATGACCTTGCGGACTTTATCCGTGATGCATTGCAGCAATCAATGAATGCTGAACCGATCCGTGCCCGCCGAAATGCACTCGAGCAATCCAATCGGAATGCAACTGAATCCCTTGTAGAGCCTTTTGATGCCGAGCTGCGCAAAGCAGGGTTGGCGATTGTGACAGTAAACGAAGGCCAAACTGGCCACGCTACCATTTTTCCATTGGCCCATGGGAAGCCTGTCCCACCTGAGGAATTTCAGCAATTGGTGCACCAGGGCAAAGTGCCTTTGTCTGAACTGGAACGTTTGGAAAAGGAACGAACACGTTTTCAAAATCAATTTGAAGAGCTCCAAACCGAAGTTCATCAGATTCACCGAGAGTATCAAGGATCGCTTCGACAGTTTCTTCAATCTGAGATTCGAGCGCTGCTCTACGACCCGGTCGCGCAACTGGTACGTCAAATCGACGACGAAGCGGTGCACCAATATGTGCAGGATATTGTAGATGATGTTGCAGAAAATCGCCTTCACGATCTGGACGCGGGCATCGATTTTACGCGAGCTTATCGAGTCAATCTGATTTCGACGCATGATGGGATTGATTCATGCCCCGTCATTGTGGAGAATTCGCCAACCGTCGCCAACTTGTTGGGCGCGATTGATCGAGAGGCTTTGAATGATGAAGTAGCGATAGCAGATCACTTGACCATTCGGGCGGGATCAATCCTGCGTGCAGATGGTGGTTTCCTCATACTCGATGCGCGAGATATCCTAAGCGAACCGGGTGCATGGAAAATGCTGAGTCGAACCCTACGCACGGGATTCTTAGAAATCGTTCCTTCGGAAACGCAAGTCCCGTGGGCTACGGGGTACACGATCAAACCCGAACCCATCGACATTAATGTCAAGATCATTTTAATAGGTGATGGTCAGGTCTATCACATCCTTGACGAAATAGAATATGACTTCCCGCACTTGTTCAAAGTGCTAGCTGATTTTGATCGCCACATACCGCGTGATCGACATGCGGCGCAACGTTATGCAGGCGTGCTTGCCCGTTTGGTGGAAGAAGAATCACTGCCTCCGTTCGATCGGCGTGCCATCGCAATTTTGATTGAGCATGGGGCTCGCATTGCAGATCATGCAGACAAGGTAACGTCTCAGTTTGGCCGCTTGGCTGACCTTGCTCGGGAAGGCGCTTACCTTGCCGCGCAATCACAGTCAGATACCGTTTCTGCAGAGCATATTGAAGAAGCGATTCAGCGCACTCGAGACCGGGCTGTCTTGCCGGCACGGCGCTTTCGCGAAATGGTCAAGAACAACATCATACGCATTAACACTGACGGCCAGGCGGTTGGCCAAATCAACGGGCTTGCTGTGTTACAATCGGGTCCACTCACGTACGGATTCCCTGCTCGCATCACATCCACCATTGGACCAGGCTCTGCAGGCGTTATCAATATCGAGCGTGAAGCATCGCTCAGTGGCGCAATTCACACGAAGGGTTTTTACATTCTCGGCGGTTTGCTCCGAACACTTTTGCAAACTGATCATCCGTTGGCTTTCAGCGCTTCAATCGCGTTTGAACAGAGTTATGGCGGTATTGACGGAGATAGCGCATCAGGTGCAGAGATGTGTTGCCTACTGAGCGCACTCACACGGTTTCCCATTCGCCAAGACCTAGCTATGACCGGCGCAATCGATCAAGTCGGCAACATATTGGCCATTGGTGCGGCGACCGCAAAAATCGAAGGGTTCTTCGATGTCTGTAATGAGCTTGGACTGACCGGCACGCAAGGCGTGATTATCCCCGCAGCAAACGCCGGTGATCTGATGTTAAACGAAAGAGTCGTGGAAGCATGCGCCCGTGGTGAATTTCATGTCTATGCGGTTGAGACGATTCAGGAGGCGATCGAAATTTTGACTGGCCGACCCGCCGGCGCGATTAATGATCACTTTGAATATCCTGAGGGTTCCGTGTTACATGTCGCCAAAGATCGAGCGAGAATATATTGGAATCAGATTCGTGCTGCAGGTACGTCGGCGGTGGCACCCGCTGCCTCGAATGATGACGACTAACCCTGCACTCGTTCATCCAGTCTAGTATTGATAATCATTTGTTCTCCCGAAACGATGCACCATCGCCTATGCCCAAGCTTCCAGATCATATCCGCTGCGTCTACCAATTGACCGTCCCGCAAACTGCAGAGGCGGATCAACTTGCAGCCGCGATCGCAATTGAGCAAACGGTCGAAGTGCCCGCGTCACTAATCACGCCGGACATAGAGGCCAAGTACGTAGGCAAGATTGAGTCAGTTACTCAGCACGATGATGACATGTTTCATGCAACCATTGATTACCCCGATTTTCTTGCTGCTTACCATCTCCCACAACTCCTCAATCTCCTCTTCGGCAACACCTCGATTGACCATCGGGTTCGACTCGTTAAATGTGTTTTGACTGAATCGATCTTGCGTTCATTCCATGGGCCGAACTGGGGTATTGATCGCTGGCGTGCCCACCTGAATGTTCGTGATCGGCCGTTGGTGTGTACCGCGATCAAACCACGAGGAGAAACAGTTACACATTTTGAAAACCTGGTTCGTGATTTTGCGCTCGGTGGCGGGGATATGATCAAAGACGATCATAATCTAGTCGACGCGTCGTTCAATGTCTTTGAAGAACGCATAAAGCGTTGTCAACATGCAGTCTTGAATGCGAATGTTCAAACAGGCCACACCTGTGTATACCTTCCGTATGTGTGCGCCCCCGTAGATGAACTAGAACGTTATCTGGAGTGCGTCTTGGCACATGATGTGCAAGGGATTCTCATTGCGCCAATGTTGTACGGTTACGACCAAATCCGCGCAATAGCATCGCAAACTGATTTGTTTATCATGTCGCATCCATCGGTTACAGGCGCAATGTACGCTCATCCATCGCATGGTATTGATGCAGGCATTTGCATGGGAACATTAATGCGATTGGCTGGGGTCGATGCATCTGTCTTTACAAATTTTGGAGGACGATTCAACATTCCACAGGCGGAATGTAAACGCATTGCAGCGAATCTCCGCGCCCCTATGGGCACATTGTCCTCAACCTGGCCGACCCCCGCTGGAGGTATGCAGTTGCATCAATTGCGGGATCTCACTGAGATGTATGGAGATGACACCATTCTGCTCATTGGCGGTGCTTTGTTGGAACACCGTAAAAGCCTAAAGGATGCCACATGTGAACTTATGCATCAACTCAAGCCAGCATGATCGGTTCATCCAACTCGAGGAATGAGTAGAACCCGTCGTCCAAAGAAATTCAATTTTGAAAATCGTCAAGAATTTCTTTGGCCAAATCTGACAACGCTACCGTGCTTGCATCAGCATTGGTAAGGATGCTAATGGCTACATTTGCTTCCGGCCGTAACACAAACGCACTCGCATACCCTGCCCGGCTTCCCCCGTGTTCAACTTCCTGTACTGGGTTTCCCATCAAGTTGTCGGTAAAAAATCCGGTCGCGTAATATCGCTGATACGGGCAGTTTGGAAAGCAACCAAGATCCTGCGTAGCACTCCATAATTGTCGAATGCCTTCTTGTGACACCAACCCACCCGGCGCATGGTAACTATTCAAAAGTGATTGAGCAAAATTCGCCATATCTATGACCGAAGCAATTACCCCACCCGGCGGGTCTCGTACCTCTGCATCTGCCTCATCAAGAAAAAAGTACTGCCAGTCGTAATCATCTCCCGGAAGATCGTCACTGTTGTAAAAGTTGTCTTCACAACGATCATCTGTAGGAGCCACGAGATTAATGTAAGGCCCAACATGCATGACGGCGCCTTCTGAAAGTGCCCAATCATTTCCGATTGCGGTGCCCGCTGCCCGAGTTGAGTCGACGGTTGCCGTACACATCTCCGAGACATCGAATACTGCACTTTGCAAAATGTTCTCAAAACGAACACCAGCCTTGTTCGACATATACGCCCCGGCCAGCGAATAGTTAAACGCTGAATACTCATACCCACCGCCTAGATTTCCGAATCTGTCGCTATCAAAATGTGGGGAAACGAGGTCATCAGGCTCGGCCCAGAACGCTGCCAGATCACCGTCGTAGCAGAACATGTGCACAGACCCGCTGTCCAGTTTGAACGCACCCTGATGTGTGAGCAAGTCCTTGAGCGTGCGTTCGCCATTGACGAACTTCTGACTTGCATCGTCGTCATTTACAAAATCATCAAAAGTGAGTACTCCGCTTTCCTCTAGGATTTTTGCCGCAACCGAAGTGACTGACTTCGAAGTTGATCCGACGCGGTACAGCCGATTCACCCCGTCCGGGTCATGATTGAACTGACCTTGACCAATGTATTCAAACGCGTCCGCAAAGTGCACCTCACCATCTATGACCACCGCAAATGCGATATTCGTCATGAAGACACTTCGTTGCATTAGAAATTTCGCAACACGCTCTCTCGCTTTGCACTCTGCCTGAGAGTCGTTGTCTGGATTCAAATCCATCGGCGAACACAAATTCACGTCGAACCCAGGCTTGTAGTTGACAGATGGACAAGCATCATTTCGATTTGGAATGCCATCTCGATCAAAATCCCAAAATGCTGAAACGCTGTCAAACTCATCTGCCGACTGCGGCAGTCGTTGGGCGATCGCAGCGTCTACTGCAAATGACAGGTAGACAACTGCCAATAATACTGTTGTTAGTGATTTTTGAAACTGATTTTTCTGCATCTCGAATTCTCCGAGAAGAAGAACAGGACAATCCCGTCATAAACGACAATTCCACCAATCCAAGAACTGGCACGGGATGCAGAATATTCCCGCTATGACATGAATGATCGATCAATCACTCTAGCTAGGATCGGTCCGAAAAACATGACCGGAGATCGTCAGAATGCTCTAACGCACATGTTCCTTGACGCGTAATCGTTATCGCGACCGCACGCTGCGCCCATTGGCTGGCCGTGGTAAGCGGTACATTTATCGCACTCGCTAAAGCAAATGTCGCCATGACTACATCGCCTGCCCCACTGGTGGATTCGACATGATCAACTTTGGGTGCTTCAATTTTGGTTACAGATTCTATCGTGGCATCATTTTCTGCAAGGAAGGACCCATCTCCGGCACAGGTCAGCAATATTGACGATTGCAACATTGTTGCGAGGGTGGTAGCGTTGGTGGCGTGATCATCCGAGACCGACTGACCTTGCACTTCGATAAATCTCTCGCCTTCAGATTGGTTGGGTTTGAGCAGGGTTACACCCGCGTACATGGCCAATGATTCTGGTTTCGCATCAACGAGGACAGGCTTCTTCAAGCGATGGCATGTGGCAAGAACATGCTTAACACACGCAGCCGTCATTACACCTTTTATGTAGTCTGACACCACGACCACATCTGCCGATTCGACAATTTCGTCGAACGACTTGGTGAGTTGCGCGACAGCATTGCCATCCAACTCGTGGGGGTCTTCGATATCAATACGGGCAAGTTGTTCGATTGGTGGATTTTCCGGATCTGTACGTACGCGAGCTTTTTCAGTCGTCGGCCGACCATCTTTGACCCAGTGTTGGTTGATGCAGAGCCGTTGGCATTCTGCATTAACAACTACCCCCGCTTCATCATCTGTGTTCACTGC
>PJEL010003010.1_pt1 | contig 14798 bp, 11 predicted proteins | sample 1853271 | NCBI WGS metagenome assembly PJEL01 (sample SAMN08108733, study PRJNA415343) | Invertebrate metagenome, whole genome shotgun sequencing project. | host: Globobulimina | place: Sweden: Gullmar Fjord | collected 2015-08 | reverse complement strand
TTTTTAAAAAATCACTTGATGAATAAATTTTAGTAGCATTTATAGTCAACAAAATGGTTTTATACTCAAAATATTCCAATCAAAAAATCTGAAAAGAGACCCTTCTATTCAGTTACAACATATTAATTTGTTTTTAAATTTTATTTATACAAATATAAAAAAAATACAAAATAAATACAAATAATTAAGTGGAAATAATAATTAAACTAAAAAATATTAAATGTATTAATCTAGAAAAGTAATTAGAAATTTATTCTTATTGAATGGGATTTAAAGCAAGTTTTAATAAAGTTTCTATATCTACATCTTTTCCTTCTTTTTTAATAATCTCATTTATAGATTTTTCTGCTATAGATTTAGAAATACCAAGTTTAATAAGTGCACTTAAACTTTCTGCTCTTAATTTAGGTATTTGGCTATTAGAATTATCAGCATAATCTAGTGATTCTGACATTTTTCCTATTTTATCTTTTAACTCAAGTACTATTCTTTGCGCCATCTTAGGTCCTACTCCTTTGACTGATTTTATTAAATTTATATCTTCTGTTGTTATTGCAGTTATTAGATCACTAACATTAATTGAAGATAAAATTGACATTGCTACGCTTGGACCTACTCCTTTTACACTTATCAAAAATATGAAGCTTTTTTTCTCTTCCATTGTTATAAATCCATATAATGTATGGCTATCCTCTTTAATTTGTAAATATGTATACAAATGACATTCTTCTAATTCTTTTAATTCTATAAAAGTATTTGATGAAATCTTTATTTCATATCCTATATTATTCGCTTCTACAATAATATAAGTTGGATCTGTATATTTTATTTTTCCTTTTATGTATGCTATCATTATATTATACTAGACGTAAGTCAAAATGCATCTAAAAGTATTTGATAATCAAAGAGTTAAGATCAATTATCAGTTCTTTTTTAATGGATATGACTATATTTACTTTTTAACCAATGTTTTATTTTAATTATATTTTTATAATTATCAAATATTATCCCATCAATTCCTTTTTCTATCAAATCTTTTATTTCGATTAAAGGATCTGATTTAATATATCTAAATCCCCATGCTAAACTTAGAATTTTATTTTTATTACATATTTTTGTTATTTCTTCATTAACTAAATTATATGATAAACTTAACATATTAATCTTAATTGGCATTTTATCACTTATAATATAATTAATAATATCATTTAATCTTTTTTTTCTATAAATAACATAACATATTTTGCAGTCAAGAAATTTTTTATTTGCTAAAATTAAATCTTTTATATTTGATGAACATATATATGTATCATCAAATACATTTAATTTTTTAGCAATTTCTAAAACTTTATCACTTATATTTCTTTCTTTAATATCTATTATAAATTTTAATTTTTGATTATATTTTTCTTTTAATGCTTCTTCTAAAGTTGGTATTGATTGTTCATGATTTTTGGTTTTTATTTTTTTTAATTCACTATAATTAAAGTCTCTTATATAACCTGAAGCATTTGTAGTTTCATTTAATGAAGCATTATGCATTACTACTAGTTTTTTGTCTTTTGTTTGTCTAATATCAAATTCTATATATTCAGCTCCAGATTCATCAGCTTTCTTAAAAGCATTTATTGTGTTCTCATCAGCATCAATATTTGTTCCTCTATGACCTATATATAAAAGTTTTTTTTGCATCATTTAATATTATTAATATTACCAGAAACATTAATATACTGCTTGCCTTTGAAAATGAACTGATAATTGATCTTAACTCTTCGATTATTAAATACTTTCAGATGCATTTTAATTTACGTCTAGTATAAATGAATCCTTTACAAATTTCTCAGCTTCAATAATAACCTTATCAAGACCTTTTAAATATTTACCTCCAGCAGTTGCAAAAAAAGATTGTCCTCCTCCACCTCCTTTTATATGTTGAGAAAATTCTTTTATTAATTTACTAGCATCTAAATTAAATTTCTTTATTAATTCATCTGATATCATTATTGCAATTTGAGGATTATTTTTTATCTCAATTGCTAATATTATAAATATAGGATTATGTTCTCTTTTAAGCTCGAAAACCATATTTTTAAGGCTTTCTAAATCTGGAAGACTTGTTTTAGTAATTAAAACATTAATATTATTGGTAGAAGTTATTTTTTTCTTAAGATCTATTTTAATTAACCTTGTTTGATCATTAATTAATTTATCTAAATTTTTTCTCAATACATTTTTCTCTTCTAAAATACTTTGAACAGAATTTATAATATCTTTCGGATTATTTAAAAGAATATCAATAGAATTTAAAATTGACAATTTCTTATTAATAAAATCTTCAGTTCCTTTAGAAGTAACTGCTTCAATACGTCTGACACCAGCTGCCACTGAAGATTCTGAAATTATTTTAAAAAAACCTAATTGCGAAGTAGATTTAGCATGAGTACCTCCACAAAGTTCTATTGAAAAATTTTTATCAAATACAATTACTCTTACTTTTTCTCCATATTTCTCACCAAATAATGCTTTTGCTCCCATTTTAATAGCTTCATTTTTATTTATATTTATTTTTTCCTCCAAAGATATATTTTCTCTAATTTTTTGGTTAACGATTTCTTCCACTTTTGTAATTTCTTCATTTGTAAGTTTTGCAAAATGAGAAAAATCAAATCTTAAAGTTTTTTCATTAACCAAAGACCCTTTTTGTGAAACATGACTTCCCAATATTTCTATTAATGCAGCATGCATAAGATGGGTAGCTGTATGATTATTGGAAATCAAAATTCTTTTTTCCTTATTCACATAACATTTTAACTCTGCTTTTAAATCTATTGGTAATTTATGGCAATAATGTATAATAACATCATTTTCTTTTTTAGTATTAAAAATAGTTATTTTTTGATCTTTAGATTCTAAATATCCGATATCTCCAATTTGCCCTCCTCCTTCTGGATAAAAGGGTGTTTTATCTAAAACTATTTTATATATTTCTTTACCTTTTTCTTTTATTTTTTGATACTTCATAATTTTAGAAATTGAAGTCAGATCATTATATCCGATAAAATTCGTTTCTATATCATCAATTAAAATGTTCCAATCACTCTTTTCAGTTTCTGCAGCTTTCTTTGATCTATTTTTTTGTTCTTGCATATGAAACTCAAAACCTTTTTCATCTATTTCTATAGAATTTTCTTTTGCTATTAAAGAAGTTAGATCTGGTGGGAATCCAAAAGTATCATATAATTCAAATACTTTTTCTCCAGTAATAATATTTTTAGATTCCTTTATTATAACATCTAATCTTTTAATCCCTTGGCTTAAAGTTTTTATAAAAGATTTTTCTTCTTCTTTAATAACTCTTGAAATATAAAGTTCTTGTTTTAATATTTCAGGTAAAAGATCTTTAAACTGATCAATTACTTTAGGAACAAGTTTATATAAAAAAGGTTCTTCTAATTTCAAATAACTATATCCATATCTAACAGCTCTTCTTAAAATTCTTCTTATTACATAACCAGCTTGAGTATTAGAAGGTATTAATCCTTCTGCAATAGTTAATGTTATAGCTCTAATATGGTCTGATATAACTCTTATTGCAATCTCAACTTTCTCATTTTCCCCATATTCAAAACCTGATATTTTTGAAATTTCATCAATAAGCTCTTGAAATATATCTGTTTCATAGGTAGATTTTTTGTTTTGAATTACCATTGCAAGCCTTTCAAACCCCATTCCTGTATCTACATGCTTTTCTGGTAAGTTTTCTAATTTTCCTGAAGACAATCTATTATATTGTATGAATACTAAATTCCATATTTCAATTACTTCAGGATGATCTTTGTTTACAAGTTCTTTTCCATCTATTTTTTTTCTTTCATCTTCAGATCTAATATCTACATGAATTTCAGAACATGGCCCACATGGACCTGTATCTCCCATTTCCCAAAAATTATCTTTCTTTGAACAATATAAAATTTTATCTTCTTCTATATATTTCTTCCATATTTTAGCAGATTCATTATCAGGTTTTAAGTTATCTTTTTCATTTCCTTCAAAAACTGTTATATATATTTTTTCTTTAGGTATTTTATAAATTTCTGTTAATAACTCCCATGCATATTTTATTACTTCTTCTTTGAAATAATCTCCAAAAGACCAATTTCCCAACATTTCAAAAAGAGTATGATGATAAGTATCTAATCCTACTTCTTCTAAATCGTTATGTTTTCCAGATACTCTAAGACAAGGTTGTGAATCAACTATTCTTTTATGTTTTGAAATAGCATCTCCTAAAAAATAATTTTTAAATTGATTCATCCCTGCATTTGTGAACATTAATGTTGGATCATTTTTATTTACTATCGGAGCTGGAGCAATATTAAAATGCTTCTTTTTTATAAAAAAATCTATAAATGTCTTTCTAATATTTTTAAAATTCATAATAAATTAAAATTATTTTTATATTGAATAATTAAAAATTAAATGCAATTTTATGCATAATTGATTTATGTATACTTCAAATTTGTAATGATATAACTTCTTAATTATATTTGTGTTAATTTAGAACATTTTTTAGTTCTCAAAAACTTTTGTAAACTATATATTAGATAGTTTAGTTTTTAAAAAATAATAAAGCAAAATTTAAATATGCTTTATACATAAATTTATTGTAAATATACTATACTTATTTTAAAAGTATACTAAAAGTATATGAAGATGCGGAAAAAGTTCATTGATACTCAACGAGTTATGATCAATTTCTCTGACATCTTCAAATGGAAGCTGTATAATTTAAGTTTTTTTATTTTTAAAGATTAAGATAATAAAAAAGATTAAAATTTACATTTATTATCCAAGTATAGTTTATATTAAAAAAATATAAGAAAAATGGCTAAGACTAAATATTATTATGACCAAGAGTCATGTAGTTATAAGAAAATTGAATTAACTAAGAAGAAAATTTTTCTTAAATTCATAAAATCCTCTTCATTCATTTTATGTATAGCTTCAATTTTATCCTTTATTAAAAACAACTATTTCGAATCAGAAAAAGAACGTTATCTTTCAAAAGAAAATAATAACCTTAAAACACAATATGAACTCATTATGCAAGATATGGGTAAAATTGAAAATACACTTGATGAGCTTCAAAAACAAGATGATCATGTATATAGAGTGATATTATGTTCTGATAAATTATCTCCTGAAATGAGAAAAGCTGGTATTGGAGGAGTTGATCATTATAAGAATATAGCTAATATGGACAAGCATAAACTTATAATGAAGATTACTCAAAAAGCAGATAAACTAAAATATAAACTAAATATACAATCACAGTCTTATAAAGAAATCATAAATTTAGCAAAAAAAAGGAAAAAACAGCTTGCCTGCACCCCTTCAATCCAACCTGTTGGTAATATAGATTTAAGACGTTTAAGCAGTGGATTTGGAATGAGGCCACATCCTACACTTAAAATACCTAAAATGCATAAGGGGCAAGATTTTGCCGTTTTATGTGGAACTCCTGTTTATGCTACTGCAGACGGAATAGTAAAAAAAGCTTACTATTCTAGAACTGGAGGAAATACTATTGAAATAAGACATGGTAAATTTTTGACCAAGTATCTTCATCTTAAATCTATGAGAGTAAAGACTGGGGAAAATGTTTATAGAGGAAAATTAATAGGCAAATCTGGGACTACTGGCACACACTCTACTGGCCCTCATCTTCATTATGAAATTTTAGAATTAAAAAATGGCAGATTTAAACATGTAAATCCTATTGGTTACTTTTTTGGAGAACTTACTTCAACCCAATATGAACAGGTCAAAAAAATGTCTAAAAGAGATATAATATCAATGGATTAAATTTGCTTATTATGAGTTTAAATAGTGGAAGATATGAAATTAAAAAGATTTATTTTAAAATAAATGAAGTTGCAAATCAACTTGAAGTGTCTACTGCTCTTATAAGATTTTGGGAAAAAGAATTAGATCTTAATGTTCCTACTCGAAAAGGAGCTAAAAAAATTAGAATTTATCAACAAAAACATATTGATATTCTAAAATTTGTAAAAAAATCAATTCGACAAGATAAATATACTTTACAAGGGGTTAAAAGTTTATTAAAAAAACGTAAAGATAATCCTTTGCCTGAAAATCTGATTCCTAAACTTAAAGAAGCAAGAGATTTTTTTATTTCATTTAAAGATAATTTATAGTCATAATTTTAAATAGCTTTGCTATCACATATATTTTTAATTTCTTTTACAATAATATCGATTTCTTTTTCATTATTATATTTACTTAATGAAATTCTAATATTTGATTTATTTTTTCTATTTATTGAATTATCATCATGCTTATATAAATTTTCTATTACGTGAGATCCTTTTGCTGTTCCACTTGAACATGCACTTCCTGATGAGACTGCTATTCCTTTAATATCCAATTTTAAAATTATCATATCATTGGGGATATTAGATGGGATTTTAATATTAATTATTTTATATAAACTATTATTCAAATTTTCACAATCTCCATTAAATAAAATGTTAGGTATATTTTCTTTTAGCTTATTTAGCATTTTTAATTTTAGTGAAGAAATATAAGCTTTATTTTTTTCTAAATTTTTATAGGCAATCTCCATAGCTTTATTCATTCCAATAATTCCAATTACATTTTCTGTTCCTGCTCTTAAAGCAAACTCTTGTTTTCCTCCATGTATAAAAGGATCTAATTTTACTTTATCATTTATATATATAAATCCTATACCTTTAGGACCATGAAATTTATGGGCTGAACATATACAAAAATCAAGATTAATATTTTCAAGATCAAATTTATAAAAACCCATTGTTTGAGCTGTATCAGAATGGAATTTTGCATTATATTTTTTACATAGTTCTCCCATAAAATGTATGTTTGTAATGTTGCCTATTTCATTATTAGCATGCATTAAGCTAACCATTGTTTTATCTTTAGTTTTTTTTAATTCTTGTTCTAAGTTTTGAAAATCAATATGACCTAATGGATCTAAGTTTATATAAGTAATTTTAACTTTACCTGTTTTTTCCAAGTATTCTAAAGGTTTTAATATTGCAGAATGCTCAATTTTAGAAGTAATTATATGATTAACTCCTAAAGTTTCAACTGATTTATTTATTATCCAATTATTACTTTCAGTACCTCCTGAAGTAAATATTATTCTATCAGGTTTTGTATTTAATATACGGGCAATATTTTTTCTTGCTTTCTCTATTTCTGTTTTAGCTTCCCTTCCAAACATATGTAAGGAAGAAGGATTTCCATAAATATTTTCAATAGCACCTTTCATTTTATTAATTACTTCAACATCTAGTTTAGTTGTTGATGCATTGTCCATATATATCTTCATATTAACATATAGTCTTAAGAATTTCTTAATTATGATTTTTTTAAGTATATTACTATTAAGCTTTAGTGTTGCTTAATAATAATTATTCATTAATTTAAAATTTAAAACTATGAAAAATATGTTAAAAATAATAAAATCGGGATTCTTTATATTTTCATTAAACATATGTTTATGTTGCAATAATTCTCCCAATACTTCAAGAAATGAAGTTACTTCAAAAAAAAATGATGCAGGAGTTGGTGAAGATATTCACAAGGTAAAGAACAGCGTAAAAAGTTGGTTTAAAAAAAGTGAAAGAAAAAATACCAAAGTTAATAAAAATTTCAGATTACATAATAGACAAATAAAAATTATGGCAGATGCGCTTATTAAAATAAATCAGGATTTAAATAACCTTAATAAAATAGTTAATACTATTCAGCAAAAGCAAAATTTAAATAAAAACCAAATCGAAATACTTCATAATGCTATACATCACTTCCAAGAAAATCAACAAAATATTAGAAATGCCAGAATGCAAGAAGCAGAAGAAATAGAAGGAGAAGGAGAAGGAGACGTAACCGCTTTAATCTAAAAATAATTATAATTAGGCATATATGGAGAGTAATTCCATTATGCCTAATTATAATTTTCAATCTTAGTTAACTGACCTTACGCACTACCATCGAAAATAGTTTAATTTTGCACTTTTAAAAATTTAAAATCATTGATTTTATCTAAATTTTAAAGGTACTGCGTAAGGTCAGTTAGTTAATAGATTATTTTAAAAATTACAGTATTTTTACAAAATAAATAAGCTTATATACTAAAAGTGTATGAAGATGCAGAAAAAATCGTTAATATTCAATTAGTAATGATTAATTTTTTCTATATCTTTAAGTAAAAGTAGTATAATAGAATAAACTAAATTTTAGATAAAATAATAATTTAACATTCAATTTAGCTGAAATTAAGTATAAATTTTTTAATTGTGTATAAGTGATAACAAAAAATTAAATAATGAATTTAAAGCAATAGAGATATAATTTAAAATAGAAGTATTATACTTATATGAATTCATCAATAATTTTAGAATATTCGCAAAAATATACAAGTTGCGAATCAGATCTATTGCATAAATTAAGAATTAAAACTGAATTAGATTTTCCTAATTCACATATGATATCAGGTCATTATCAAGGAAGAATTCTTAGTTTATTATCATGTTTATTGAAACCTAAGAAAATTCTAGAAATAGGAACTTTTACAGGTTATTCTGCAATATGTCTTGCTGAAGGTTTAGTAGCTAATGGGATTTTACATACTATTGATATAAATGAATCTTTAAACAAACTTGTTAATAATTTTATTAAGGAAGCAGGTTTTAGTGATAAAATTAAAACTCATTTTGGAGATGCAAAAATAATTATACCTAATCTTAATGATAATTTTGATTTAGTATTTATAGATGCAAATAAAAAAAGTTATAGTGAATATTATGATCTTATTTTTGATAAAGTAACAAAAGGAGGTTTAATTATTGCAGATAATGTTTTATGGAAAGGAAAAGTATTAAATAAAAATATAGATGATAAAATTGCAAAATCTATAATAGAATTTAATAATAAAGTATTTTCTGATAAACGAACAGAAAAGATTTTTTTACCAATTAGAGATGGTTTATTTTTAATTAGGAAATTATGATTAAAAAATATAATAATAAATTAAAGATTATTCTGGTTATAAATATAAGTATTTACAAATATTTACAAAAGCCTATTATAAATGCTAATTCTCAAATATTCAAATACTTTTGGTATATTTTATTAATAATATTCTTCTATTTCAACTATTTAAATAAAAGCTTTGCAGTACCACCAAGAAGGAAAGTACCCAAGAAAATATACTTTGCAGATATGAAAATTTATATGTGTAATAATGTTAGATCAAGAATACAGACAAAAGTAGATAGCTTAAGAAGATGGAAATTTCAAGAAATGGTAGACCAAGCAAATCTAATATTTCCAATAATGGAGCCTATTATAAAACAAGAAGGGATTCCAGATGAAATAAAATATTTAGCAATGCATGAAAGCCGTTTAGTTTTAAATTGTATATCTCCAACTGAAGATTATGGAATTTGGGCTTTTAATGATATTGCAATAAAAGAAGTTGGGATTACAGTAAATAATATTGTAGATGAAAGATTACATCTTATTTATGCTACAAGAGCTATGTGTAGAAAGATGAAACTAAATTATAAATATTTTAAAAATTGGATTCATACTATTTTAGCATATAATAAAGGTAAAACAGGTACTGAGAAAATTATTAAACTTATGGGAAGAAAATATATTAAAAAAACTAGAGGAAAATCTATTTTTTTAAATATGGAAACCCCTAATTATATTATATATTTTCTAGCTCATAAAATAGCTTTTGAAAAAGATACTGGAAAACATAAACATCCTATTTATAAACTCCATATTCATGAAGTCTCAGAATGTAAAAATTTTAATGAATTAGCGAACAAATGTAATAGTTCAATCAATTTGCTTTGTAAATATAATCCATGGTTAAAATGTCCTAAATATATTATTCCTAAAGATAAAAAGCATAAAGTTATTGTTCCAATTAAACATAAAAATAAATATTTTAAAAAAAATAAAAATAAAATTAATAAAAAGAATATTATACTTACAAAGAAATTTGATTCTGGAAAAAAAGCAAAAGCAAAGCAAAATATTAAAATTGAAAAACAAAAAAAAGATGAATTTCCACGTATTACCAAAACTTATGATCTTGATGGCAAACCTATTACTTTAATAAATAATTTATATGGTATTGTTGCTAAAAAAGGAATGACAATAAATAGTATTGCTAAAAAAGCTGGGATTTCTGTTAATAATTTTAAAAAATATAATGATATAAAATCTGAACATAAAATTATACCTGGTCAAGTTTATTATTTACAAAGAAAAGGTAGTAAGGCTTATTGTAATTATCATATAACTAAAAAAGGAGATACCTGGTGGAGTGTATCTCAAAAATATGGTGTTAGAAAAAATAAACTCTTAATAATAAATAATAGAATATCAAAAGAACCTACAAATGAATATATACAACTTGGAAGAATTTTACATTTAAAATATATAAGACCCAAAAAATCACCTATAAAATATGTTACTCATAAATGAAGATGCAAAATAAGATCATTGATATTCAAAGAGCTATAATCAATTATCATCAATAATTTAAATATCTTTATTAATTATAAATAATCACAAATATTTCTATTCTAAATATGAAATTTATTGAAATTATAGAATTTAAATTTTAATATATTTTTATATAATTGTTATAAATAAATTAAATCATTATTATTACAATAATTTATTTAACTCTAACAATTATAAATGTATAATAAAAATAATAATAGGAAAAATATAAGTAATTATAATAATTTCTTGAATTATATATCCAAATATAGAAATAACTTGATATTAGTGATTTTAATTTATACTTTCTTTATTTCAAGCTGTAACAATGAAAAAGCAAAAATAAAAAACATTAAAGATTCTAAGTTAAAATCGCATTTATATCAATTTAAAAAGAAAAAAAATAGATCTAGTTTTATTAAAGGAAAATCTTCTTTAAACTATTTATTTAAAAGTATTATATCTTATTTTGCAATTAGTAATTCTATTCAATGTGTTGAATCATTTAATAATAAAAGTAATTATAATATTTATAATAATTTAGATATTTATAATAATTCTGTTTTAAATGATACACTTCTTAATAAAGAATTTAATTTACCAAATAAAAGATTATTATATCTACCCCAAAATTTAAAAACTAAAGATTCTATTATAGAACCAAAAAATTTAACAAATTCATTAAATATTGAATCTACTTTAAATTCTTCAAATGAATCAAAAAATATTATTAATGTAACATTTAACTTGAGAAATAGCAGAAAATTATTAACTACAACTTCTACTATGAATCCAACTTCAGAATCTACTTTAAATTTTACTACTAATTTCCCTTTAATAAATATTAGCGGATCTGTCTTTAATCCAATATTAACTGATTTTTTAAAAGAAGAGACAATTTTATTTTTAAATTATGGTTGGATTGCTCTTCTAATTATATTATGTTGTTGTTCTACTATTTATGGATATTGTCATTGTATTCATGTTGCAAAGCATGATGCAGATGATTTATCAGAAGCTAGTTCTTCTACTAATGAAGTTGAATCCGAAGATGAAATTGATGAGGATATTACTGATTTAGAGGATTCCGAAAATGAAGAAAGTAGCGAAATTGATATTATATAAAAATTACTTAATGTAATATTATAATCTAAAGACAAAGCCTCATTTTGCAATGCTCTCAAATTATAGATGCGAAAAAGGTTATTGATAATCTGGATCATTTCTAATATATCTTAATGAATATTTCTATTTTTTGCAAAAATTTTTATACTCACAATTTTGGCATATTTTGAAATTGTTTGTTTGTAAAAATGGAATTTTGGGATTTAAAATTTCTTTTAAAAGATTATTAATTTCATATTCAAATTCTTCAAAATAAGGAGTAATATCATATATTAAAGAATAATTTCTATTTTCTTTAATTCTAAATTGATAATTATTATTAAATTTGAATATTTCTCTAATACCAATAATAATAGGCAAAATTTTAAATTCTTTAAATTGATCTTTTAAAATAAAAGAATAAGCTAGAAGTTGTAAAGCAATTGAATTTCTATTTTTATCTTTTTTATCAAATAAACTTTTAATACTTTTAATGTTTAAATTATAATTTCCTGTTTTATAGTCTATTATTCTTATAATATTATTTTTTTTATCAATTCTATCAATTATTCCTTTAAGGTTTATACTAAAATTATTATCAATTTTTAAACTTTTTGTTTTTATTATTTCTGAACCTAAGATTTTAAAAGGAGTATAATTTTTATCAATTATTAAAATCTGATTTATAACATTATTAATTAATTTCTCAAAAATACTTTTAGGAATGTTGTTATTAATTTTTTCATCATTTAATACTATATTAACGACTTCATTAATTTTAGATTCTATTATTTCTATATTTTCTTTTGCTATAATTTTAGTATTATTATAAAGTATTTTTAAACTTTTATGAAGTACTTTTCCAAATATTATATTATCAGTTTCTCTAAAATCAGATTTTATTTTCTTAATATATTTTAAATAAAATTTAAGCTCACAATCTAAATATGTATTTATTGATGTTGGAGAAATGGAATATTTTATGATATTTGAATTTATAATTTCATCAAAAACAGCTTTATTTTTTTTGATAATAATACTATTTTCTAAATTAAAATTAATGTAATTATTTGCTTTTTTCAATTGATATCTGATATTTTTATCATTCATCAATTGAAGAATATATCTACTTGGTTCAATTGTTCCCAAAGAAATGTCATTAGTTTTATATATTATATTTAATGATTTTGATCTATGTAATAATCTAAAAAATAAATAAGAAAAATATTCATTATAAAATTTATCAATTGTTGGTAATCCATAAGCTTTTCTAAGATTTGCTGGTATTAATGAGTTATTATTTTTAATTATAGGAAATTTAGTTTCATTCATCGAAAGAATAAATAAATATTCAAAATCTAAACATCTAGTTTCTTCTATTCCTATTATTTTTATACCATCATTTTCTATATTTTTTCTTATTCTTGTATTAATAATTAAATTATTAAATAAATTTGAGAATTCTTTTGTAGCTATTATTTTTTGCTTTAAAATACTTTTAAGTTTTAAAATATTTTTTTCAATTATATCAATATACTCTATTTCTAAATTGGATAAGTTATTTATATTTAATTTTATTTTTTTTAAAAACTCTAATAATAAACTTAATAAATTGTTGTTTTTTTTTGATAATTCTTCGATTTTAATTTTATTTTCTTTAAAGTATCTATGTTTAAAAATTTCTAATATTAATTTTTTAATTAATTCATTTTCAATAGTATAATTATCATTTAATAAAATTTGAAGCTTAATTATTTTATTAATCAATATATAAATTTCAGAATATTTTATTAATAATTCATTTTCAGATTTATAGTTTATACCTTTTCTTTTAAAAGTATTTATTATAATCTTCATTAATTTCTCATCATTAACTACAATTGCAGAATTTTTTAATATTTTCTTATCTAATTTTAAAATTAAATCACTTAAAATTTCTGATTGATGATTATCAGATGAAGCTTCAAAGATTTTAATTCTATCATTTGAAGTATGAGAATTAAAATATCCATTCGGATTTGGGAGTTGAAATAGTTTATTTTTATATTTTTTGAATAAAGAATTTATTGGATGTTTTTTTTTGTCAATATAATATTTATTAATATCCCATAATATTTCTGCTTCATAATTTTCATTTAAATATAAAAACAGATTATTTTCTGCTCTGCTTAAAGCTGAAAATCCAGCAAAAATAATTTTAGAAGAATTAAAAATAAGATTTTTATTAATTATTAATTCATTAATTCTTTTTAAAATAAAACCTCTATAGACTTCTTTATGTTGAGAAATTTTTTTATTAAACTCTTTATATATTTTTAAAATTGAATTCCAAATTAATAGAAATTCATCTTTTGTTTTAGAATTTTTATCAATAAAATGATTCCAAAATTCTTTAACAATTTTTTTTTGTTCAGCACTTAAAAATTCTATTTTTTCATTTAGTTCTTTATGATCTTTTATATTAATAAAAATCTTATTTGGATCAATTAAATTACTATCTATTTCATTAAAATCTTTTAATAAAATCATTCCCCACTCATAAAATCTTTCAAATGATTCTTTATTTCCTATAAAATTATTACTTATTTCATAGAGCAAATTAACAAAACCTAGATTATCTCCTATCCTTAAACCAGTTATATATTGGATAAAATCATCAATAGTAAAAACACTTACATTATCAATTATGCTAATTTTAGTTAAAAAATCTATTTTTGATCTTTTATTTGGCAATACAATTATATATTTTTCTTTATTTATAATCGCCAGATTTTCTATTTTCTTAATAATTTGGCTAAAAAAGGTAGGGTTATTAACTATTAACATAACATAAAAATAAGATCAAAATCTCTTTTTTAAAAACAAACCAAATAAAATTTATTCTATACTACTCGTAATATACTAATCGTAGATGAAATGTATCTGAAACCATTTGATTTCAAAGAGTAATGATCGATTATCAGATATTCTTCAATTGGAAGCAGAATATGAAGATACGGAAAAAGATCATTGAACGTTATGGTAAAAACAAGAAAAAGATCTCTTTTTTTTACAATTTTGTTCTTTGAATTTACGCATATGATAAATTATATTTTAATTGATTA
>PJEL010003009.1_pt1 | contig 14802 bp, 10 predicted proteins | sample 1853271 | NCBI WGS metagenome assembly PJEL01 (sample SAMN08108733, study PRJNA415343) | Invertebrate metagenome, whole genome shotgun sequencing project. | host: Globobulimina | place: Sweden: Gullmar Fjord | collected 2015-08 | reverse complement strand
TATCCTCCAGATTCTGGAGGGCCGTCGGGGCGTCTGCAAATTGCGCAGGTTTCACCAACATATGTTCGTCAGTTTACAGTTCATGGGTGCAGACGCAGGACTTGACCGGCAACTGTAGAGCTCCCGAGTCGAACCCAGGGGCTTCACCGGTAATTGGAGAGGCTGGAATGACCTGCGACAACTGCGGCGAACCCTTGGGACCAACTGGATTCTGCGCGCCTTGCCTGCTCAGGGAGGGCGTCGACGAGCCCGCACCACGTCGACTCTGGAGGGCACCGCTCACGCTGGCAGCGCTCACCGTCTGCACCGCGATGGGTTTTGTCGCTGGTTCGGTCGGATCGGCGGAGTCGCCGACCCCAGTGATGCAATGCCCCACGGTGGATCGGGGTCGCGCCGTCATCAAGCTCGCATCGGTCAGAGCCGAAGCCGCTCGGCAACGCACCGTGGCCACCGAGAACGCCGCCGAGGCCGCAAAGGCTCGCTCGGATGCCACCACCGCTTGGGCCGCCGCCAGACGCGCTCATCGCCGGGCTGCAACCGGCGTAGATCCGCTTGCTTGCTACTACTTGGCCGAGCTCGGAGCCCAGGCGATCTCCGAAGAATAGCTGTCATCAAACGTCACGGCTGAAAGGACTCCGGAACACGGTCGTTGGGTGGGCGAATGAACCAACGCGCTGAGGGAGTCCCCATGTCGCATCTAAGCAAGTCCGTAGTTCTCGCTCTCTGTATCGCCGGCTGCGCCGGTCAGGACTTCACACCCACCTCGAGCCCCATGGTCAAGGCCGACGATGGCCGAGCCCACCTGATGATGGCCGGCGCCGAGGCCACCAGGGACCGCAGCGAAGAGACCAAGCCCGACGGCGTCGACAGCCGAAAGCTCATCCGCACCGGGCGACTATCGGGCACCGTGGACGACTACGATCCCTTCCGAGCCGAGCTCGACACCTGGATGTCGGCTCACGGCGGCTATGTGGCCGACGCCACCCTCAATCACAACGCCGGCAGGGTCGGCTGGGGAACGCTCCAGCTCCGGGTTCCCTCGGATCACCTCGACGATCTGCTCGCCTGGACCGAGGGCAAGGTCGAGGTCGGTTCCCTGTCCATCGATTCGCAGGATGTGACTGAACAGTGGACCGATATCGATGCCCGCCTCAACAACATGAAGCGCACCGAGACCCGGCTGGCGCACCTCCTCGAGTTCGAGACCTCGAACCTCACCGACGTGCTCTCCGTGGAGCGCGAGCTCGCCCGTGTCCGCGGCGACATCGAGAGCCTCGAGGGTCGCCTGCGGGTCCTCAACGACCAGATCAGCCTGGCGAGCCTAACGCTGGATATCCAGGTCCGAACTGCCTATGAGCCCGCGTTGAAGATGACCTTTGGCGACCAGATCTCCTCGACCTTCGGCGGATCCATCGCGGCCATGGAGACCTTCGCCCGCGGCGCGATCCTCGTGGTTGTGGCGCTGTCCCCGTGGCTGGCCCTCGGTGCCGCATTCCTCGCCGCCTGCGGACTCCTGGGTCGCTTCATCTGGCAGACAGTGCGTCGGCGCGATCTCGCCTAGCAGCGCTCGGGAATTCCCGGCCCGTCAAGTTTGAGGGCCCGGATTCCCGTGCCCTGCTTCTTCACGTTGCCGGTCGGCCCCTTCGGGCCTCCCTCGATCGGAACGTTCGGGACAGCTCGCGTACACAAGTGGTCGAGCTTTCCCGAACGTTGCAGACGGTTATGAGTCCTCGGTTCTCGGGGGCATTCTCTGTCGTATTGCTTGCCAATCCTGTTTGCGCTTCTCGCCGGCATCGGCTGGGCACAAGAGGAGCCGTTGACCGCCGGGGACCTTCCAGTTCGAGTGGGCATTCCCGACGGCTGGGAGGGCGAGGTGCTGGCCGAAGATCCGCCCCAGATCTCTCTGCAGCGACGCCGCCCTCCAGCATTTGTCGGCGTAGCGTGGTCCAAGGGCCTCCAGCCGGCCCTCGAGCGCGTCGATGTCGATGCCTACGGGGCTTTGCTACAGGGAGAGTTCTCGGCCTCTGGAGAGATCGCGCTTCGGGATCTCACCGCCGAGCGCGTGGAACGAGAAGACCTCGGCACCACCATCCTCTACCGGGCCTCCGGCAGCGCCGAGGGCATCGAACTCGAGATGCTCTTCGCCTCCTTCACGGTCGAATCTGGCGGCGCCCACGTCAGCGTCGGCGCCCGCACTCAAGAGGATGCGTCGGAGGCCCTCGAAGAGGTGTTGGCCGAGCTGTCGATCATCCGTCCCCCGCTGTCCGACGCCGACCTCGGGTTCGGGGGGTACACCGGCGACGTCGGCTTCTCCATCGACCTCCCACCGACCATGCGCGCCGTGACCTCCGACGAACTTGGAATCTCCGACGGGCTGCAGCTCATCGAGAGTGGACAGCACCAGGGCGCAAAGAAACTCGCGCTCTTTGTCGACCCTGCCGATCTCGACGGGCGAAAGGTGTTCACCTGCACCGCCGGATCTGTGCCCATCGAGGTCCTCGACCCGGCGAAGTCTCCGCCTCACGCAGCGAACTTCCGCAATCGGGTCCGCTCCCTGGTGTCCGGTGGGGCCTTGCATTTCGAAAGCTCGGGTCGAGACATGCGGACAGACACGCGGCTCCTGGGCGGGACCGCATACATCGAGGCCACCGAGGAGGGAGACCTCGCACTCATCGATCTAGGCGACCGCGAGGCCTATCTGTGGAGGGTGCCGGCCAAGGACGGTGAGCTGGAGATGACGATCCTCGCCCTCTATACGGCGTGGGACAGCATCGGCCTGGACTGCGCCTACTACGCCCAGGATCCTGAAGACCCCTTCCTCACCGAGGTCGAGGCGTCGCTGCGATCGATCCGCATCACCGACGGCGCCGAGCACCGAATGCGCCTCAGCGTGAGTGCGCAGTACATCAAGCTGTGGCCGTGGACCCACCCCATGCTTCAGGTGTGGTGGTTCGGCGCGGTCTTCTTCGGCCTGGGGATTGTCGGCACGCTCTGGACATTGCGGAGCTAGTCCGAACTCGACGTGTGACCTTGAATCCAATCGGAGATCACGTCCAGCACCTCGGGGGCAATGGTCATCTCGATCTGGCCGTACTCGTCGAGCATCCCGGTCTTTGCAGGCTGAAATAGGTGGTTCAGCCCCTCGAATTCCCGGATTGTGACATCCTCGTTCTCGGAGAGGGCAGCCTCGATCTCGGGCAGGTTCTCGTCGGGCGGGACCTGGAAGTCCAGAGAGCCGTTCAGAGCCAGGACCGGGCACTGGACCTGGCGGAGCGCCACCCGCGGATCGAGCGCGACAAACGACTCGAACCACGGCGAGTCGAAGCTGTGCATGGCGCCCTCCACCGTCTGGTCGAACTGCTGACCAGACGTCGGCAGTCCCTGGTTCGCCAGCTGGCCCTTCACGAGCGCGACGATCGCCTCCTCTCGGTTCTCTGGAGTCGCGTCATAGGCGGCGGCGTGCAGCTCCATGAGGCGATCGAGGGCTTCTCCACTCGCTCCGGTGTTCTCGTACATCGCCCGCCCTTGGAGCATGAGGATGTCGCGCCCGGGAAGGCCAGTGCCGGCGAGCATCACCACAAACTTGATGTCCGGGTCGGCGGCGGCGGCCTGGGGACCGACGATGCCGCCCTCGCTGTGGCCGACGAGTCCAATCTGCGCCGGATCGATCCCGTCGGTGTCTCGGAGATACCGCACCCCAGCGAGCACGTCGGCGACGAGATCCTCGGAGCGGGCGTCGCCGAGGACCCCGTTGGTGCCGCCCACACCGCGATCGTCCACGCGCAGCGCCGCGATGCCGTTTCGAGTGAGGTGATCGGCGATCACGGCGAAGGGTTTGTGGGCGAAGATGGTCTCGTCGCGATCCTGGGCGCCGGATCCGGTGATCAACAACACCGCCGGAAATAGCCCTTTCCCCTCTGGTTTGGTGAGAGTGCCCGCAAACGTCATCTCTCCGTCGGTGTAGGTCACCTCGGCGACCTGGTACGGAAACGGCGCAACCGGCGTCTGGGGACGGCTCGGCCCCCTGGACTCACCGGGCTCCGCGATGTGCATCTGCAGCGGGTACTCCTGCCCCATCTGTTTCAGGTTGCCAGTCGCGGTGTCTCCGGTGCGCCTTGCGGCGAACAAGGCGGCCTTTGCACCCGGAATGGGAAGAGAAAAGGCCACCTTTGACGAAGTCGAGGACACGTCGGCGAGGGGTACACCGAGGGCGCCTTGCAGCGGGATGTCGATGACCCCGGTCCAGGCATCCCCAGACCGCTCGAGCTCAGCAGTGAAGCTCAGGGGCATCGCCGGAGTCTCGATCTGACCCTTCCAGATCTCGGTGCTCTGGGCGGAAGGGTCGGACGCTTCCGCAGCAACCGGCGCAGGGGTGGTTTTCGGGCCGCAGCCCAGGAGCGTGACGAGAACAAAGGCGCGTTTCACGAGTTCCTCGGGGTTCGCGTGTACGGCCAGTCTACGGGCAACCCGCCGCGGCATTCCCCCGCGCCTAGCAATGGGGCCTATTCGACGTCACCAGGAGGCGGTCCCATGCACTCCGCGTGCAGAGGCTCACCGCTGCGGATCCGCTCCCGCATGGCCGTCTGGAGCGTGCTGAGTTCCTTGCTGGAGAGCTCGCCGTCCATGTCGACGTCGAACTCGACCGCAAAGCGGGGATACTCGGGGCGGTCGCCACGTTCGCCGCGGTCGCCGCGCTCACCGTGACCGCCGGCACGCTCTTCGTGTGCACCTTTCATCTCTTGCATTCGCTCGTCGCGTTTGGCCATGTGGTCGGTGTGGAGCTGAGCGAGTTCATCCTCGTCGAGCTCGCCGCTGCCATCGAGGTCGTACTCGGACAGGAGTCGTTCGTGGATCGCCTCGCAGCGAATCGTGAAGTCATTGAGCAGGTTTGTTCGCTCTTTATCACCGATCTTGCCAGAATCGTCGGCATCGTAGACCAGGGTGAGCATCTCCATGCGATCGGCGCGGATGCGGCTGTACATGTCGTCGGAGAGGCCGCCGAGGACCTCCTTTCGCTCGGTGAACTCGAGGTCCCCATCACCATTGGCGTCGTAGTCGGAGAACAGGCCGCGATACTCACCATTAGCGTCGCAAGCGCGAAAGAGCGGGAGCCGTTCGCTGTCCGGCTCGGAGAACCCGCGGGCCAGATCCTCCTCCTCTCCGGAGATCGACGCCAGGGTGAGCTCGTCCTCTGCGGACAAGCCGCCGTCGAGAAGGCCGCAGCCCACGAGTGCCGGGAAGAGGGGGAAGACAAGAACCAGTCCGATCAATCGCATTGTGTACTCCGTCCGGAGGAGCGTCGATGCCCTCCACACCCATTCAACGAAGACAAGGCGCCGACCTTGAACCGACGGCTCAGTTTTTCCGCTTCGTGGCGATCCTCGGCTGCACGCCGACGCTCGCACCAAAGGCCGGTATCAGCGTAGAACCGTTCGGAGTGGGAACCGAGCCCGCACGAACCGCTGCGCCGAGGTGCACGTTGTGGTCCTGGCCAAAGGCGAACCCGATGGTCGGTCCGGTGAAGAGCGTCGCAAACCCATCCACGTCGACTGGCCCACTCTGCGGCTCGCCGCCTTCGCCTCGGGCGGGTGGCCGTGGCTGATGGGGGAGCTGTCGGGACGGCACGTAGCGCGGGGTGAGGTCCCAGCCGATCTCCGCGGCCAGGCGCGGTCCGATCCAGGCGTACCCGCCCCCCACACTCGCCGAGGGAGAGAGCTTCCCACCGCCATTTCCAGCCACGAGAGTCGCACCTACGCCTGCGAATACCCAGGGTGTCCCGCCGTCTTCGCCGAAATAGTACAGCCCCGCTCCGCCAAGCCGGGGCCCCAAGGCTGCCAGCCGTGATCCATCCTGGCCCGCCGCGGTGTCGGTCCCGATGCCGAGGCGAGCACGGAGCACGCCAGCCGTCGGCCGCTGATCCTCGACGTGTGCCACAGGTGTGGGGTCCCGCGCCACATCCTTGGCCGTGGGCGTGAACAGGTTGGAGAGCCACTCGGGGTCCATCTCGGCTGCCGCCATGGCTAGCTCGTCGAGCTCGACCTCCTCTGGCTCCTCCGGCTCGGCAGTACCCTGGGCAGCGACCGTAGGCTCTTCGCAGCGCCCCTCGATGTAGACGGTCTCGACGACAGACGACTCGAGTGACCTCATCGGCCGCATCGGACCTTGCATATCCACAGCCACAGGGACGTCGCGAGTGACCTGCTCGGTGACGTATTGCACCTGAACCGCTGGAGCGCTCTCGGAGAGAAGATAGACACCTGTACCGACGCCTCCCGCGCCAATTCCGAGGCCGAGAGTGGTCGACGCCGCCATGAGCAGACCGACCTGCCATCCGGCGAAGCCACTGATGATCGGGACCGCCACCGGGGCGTATTCCAGGAGCGCTGAGGCCGGCATCACGGGCGCAGAACCTGCCGGATTGCCGAGCAGCCCGAGTTCGCTGTCGAGATCGTCGAGGCTCATGTGTTCCCCCTCGCAGCCAGCCCGCCCTCGAGCTCCTCACGGAGTCGACGCCGAGCGTACGAGAGCTGGTTGTTGATTTGCTGCTCGCTCAGACCCAAGGTCTCCCCCGCCTCCCGAGCGGAAAGCCCGTGAATCAGTCGAAGCAGGACCACTTGTCGGTGGCCTTCAGAGAGCCTGCCGAGGGCTTCCTCGAGCTGCTGAGCCCGCTCACCGAGGACGGCCACGGCCTCTGGAGAGGGGGTCGTCGACCAGGTTCGCGTGATATCGACCAGCGCCGGAAAGGCCTCGCGCTCGAGCTTTCGCTTGCGCTGGATGTCGATACAGATGCGGTGAGCGATGGTGAAGAGATAGCCACGAACCGAGCCGCGATTCTCCCATTTCCCCCGATTGCGGGCGACTCTCAGAAATGTGTCCACGAAGACCTCCTCGGCGCGCTCGGCATTCTTGAGCAGCCGCAGCGCATAGGCCTTGATGGGTTGACCATGCCGACGCACGAGTTCCTCGAAGGCCGCATCCCGCCCATTGCGGAAGGCCTCCAGGAGTGCCGCGTCGGTCAGTGTCTCCATGGGTTCTCTCGAGTATGGAAACGAACCAGAGTGAACAACCTTGAAAAGAATCCTCCACGGTCGGATCACAAAACGCGAATAGAGTTCTTGCAGCCTCCGCTCTCAGCCAGGCGAAAAACTCAGGGGCGAGTGTGTTCGGCTCGCTCGGCCAGGGCAATGAGGGCGAGAAGCTCGGTGTCGACGGCGTGCTCGCGATCGGCGTCAGTGACGATGTCGAACAGCTCTTCGAGGTGGGAAATCTCACCGTTCTCGAGGGCGGAAGCAAAGAGTGCGGCAGCGACTGCGAACCGGAAGTCGGGACTCGCGTCCTCGAAGTCGTGGTGGACTTGGCGGGCGCGCAGCAAGTCATCGCCGTAGTGGGTCCACTCTCCGGGAACGACGGAGCCCGCCGACCACGAGGTCGTCATCACGTCGGCCGAGGTGTCGGTGAGCTCGAGTTCGAACAATGCGGTCCCCTCCCAGCCGGGGATCACCTGGGCGGGAACCCAGTCGCGCTCACCGCCGATCTGGCTGGATGAAGCGACCTTGTCGGGGTCGAAGGACACATCGATGCCCACTTCCTTGAGGATGGGGACCGACCCCAATAGCTCTCGGCGCAGGGCGAGGACCGCGTCGTAGAGGCTGTCGGCGTAGTAGGCCCGCCCGTAGCCGACCCAGGCCAGTCGCTCCATCTCCTCCGAGCGTATGTTTCGAAGTCCCACCCCGATGGCACTCACCGCGACCCCTCCGGCGGCCCGCTCCGAGAGCTTGGCAAAAGAAGCGCGGGGATCTCCGGGCAGGGTCGCACCGCCGTCGCCGATGGCGATGATGCGGTTGTCTTCGCAGGAGTCAAACGCCTCCGAAGCGAGTTTATAGGCCATCTTTACACCGCGATCCTTGCGTGCTTCCAGGGGAGGCCGAAGGGTGGCGATGGCATCGCGGATGGTCTTGCGCTTTCGCAGGCTGGTCGGTTCCAGGACGAGATCGGATCCGGCTCCAAAGGTGGCAATGCCGACCGTTCCACGCACGTCGAGATCGTCGACCACCAACCCCAGGGCACCTTTGGCGAGGCCCAGCCGATCCGCGCGTGCGAACAGCTGGCGGCCGCCGCCAAAGCGAACCTCCTCCGCCTCTAGCACCGGGTACTTCCGCGTGAAGACGCTGGTCATGGAGTCCGACACGTCGATGAGAAAGGTCAGGTGGGCGGGATCACGCTGGCGCGCGTTTCGGCTGGGTCCAGTCACGGTGACCCGCGCGATGTAGGTGCCCTCCTCGAAGGGATGGGGAGCGACCTCCTGGGTCACCGCCAGGGCATCCATGCCCTTCGGCAGCTTGGCACCGTAGGGAAAGTGGTTGACGAAGTCACTAGGATCGAACTCGCCAACGGGCCAGCGCCCCCGCACCAGAGCCCGACGCGCACGGCGGTAGGGCTCTGGCACGGAGAAGACCGCTGCGTCGTCCGACAGGGACAGCGAGGCGCGGTCCCGGATGGGTCGATCGGCGAGAACACAGAGCTCCTCGATTTCGTCGCGCGCCTCAGCCACTTGACCGAGGAGGATTGCCGCGAGGAGCCAGACCATAAATCCTACTCGTCAGCGTCGGCGGTCTCGGAGTCGTCCTCGTCGGACTCCCCTTCTTCTTTTTCCTTCTTGCGATCGGCCTTGTCCTTGGCCTTCTGCTTCTTCTTCGCCGCCTTGGGGTCGTACTCCCAGAGCAGCTTGTCGCCGAGATCCTCGTACTCCAGGACCTCGTACTCGAAGCCTTGCTCGTCGAGCTGCGCGATGACGACGTCCTTGGGGCCTTGGAGGGTGATGATCGCGTGATCGAGGCAGCCCTCGACGAGGCGGGTCAGGTCCTTGGCCTGCACCGCAGCGATGTTCCGTCCGAACTTGCGGTAGTCCTTCCACTCGCGCTGTCGCAAGACGTTGGCGCGCATCGAACCGCCCATCTGATCGACGGTCTGGCTTCCGACGCCGCTCTGACGGTTGATTCGAATCTGGTGCAGCTTGATCTCGTCGAGATCGATGTCTCCCTGTTCGACGCGCTCGACAGCGTGCCGGAAGAACTCCACGGTCCGACCAACACCGCGATTGACGGCGAGGGAGGAGAAGCCCAGGAACGCGCTGCCGTCCATGCTGCTGCGGGCGTAGCCGCCCGGGCTATAGGCCAGCCCCTCCTTCACTCGCAGGGTGGCGAAGACCTGGTTGCCAACCATCGCACCGAGAACCTGCACGGCCTGGTCGTCCTCTGGACCCTGGTAGTTCAGGCGGCAGGCCATGTTCGTCTGGGTCTGGGTGCGGTTCTCCTCGTCGAAGATGAGCGTGCGAGCGGTCTCGGTGGGCATGGCGGGCGTGGGAAGAGGTGGCATGGGACCGACCTCTGCGTCCTTTGCCGCCTCGAAGCCCCCGAAGAAGTGCTCTACCTCGCCCAGAACAGCGGCGGGATCGACCTTGCCAACGACGATGAGGGTGGCGTTTTCGGGCTGCAGGACGCGATCGAGATAGGTCCTGACGTCGTCGGCACCCCACTCGGCATGCATCTGGACGTCATTCCAATCCATCATGCGGTAGGCGTCCGAGCCAGGATAGAGGTGGTCGTAGCGGACCTTCTGCATGTGCCAGCCCGCATCGCTCCAGTTGCCCTTCAAGCGATTCTCGAGACGTGACATGTAGGTCTTCTTGCCAGCCATGTCGGGCTTGGCGGCCTCCATCCTCTGTCGCAGTAACCACAGGCCATGGGGGAGGTTGCCGGAGAAGCCGGTGAAGCTGAACGTGAAGTTGTTGGCTCCGGTGGAGAAGCCCAGTGACCTCCGGAACCAGTTGGTGAAGCCGGCAATGGGAGCGGCGTCGATGTACTCCGTCTCGCTGAAGGAATTGACGAAGCTGTGCAAGCCGTGGGCATCCGAGGAGTTGCCTCCTCCCATCACGAGCTGCACGTTGACCTTCGGTGCGTCACCGTGGGGTAGGATGACGACGCGCAGGCCGTTTTTCAGCTTCTGGTCCACCAGGCCGTTCAGGGCCGGGCGCACCCAGGACCGGGCGATCTCTTGCGGCGTGGCGAGCTCCATGTTGTCGGAGGCCTCGATCACCGCATCGCCATCGCTGACACCGGCGTAGGAGGAGGAGTCGCTCTCGACATCGGCCTCGTCGTCCCCGAGGGGCTCGACAATGACCACCGCCGCACGGTCGCGCCGGACGTATTTCTGCGCCATCTCCTTGACGACGAGAGGCTCGATCGTCATCACGTTTTCCATCGCGCGGCTGTAGTAGGACGTGTCACCAGTCCAGTGCGCGTATTCGCCGATCTGCTCGGCGCGGCTGCCGAATGATGCGGCGATGGTGTCCATGCCGCCGACCAGGTTCAACAGATAGCCCTGCTTGCCCTGCCTGAACCAGGGCTCGAAGGGGTCGCGTTGCTCACCCTCTCTCGACCCGTCGTAGCCGGAGTTCCACAGCAGCGAGATCTGGTCCATGATCTTCTCGCCGACGCCGTCGACGTTGATGCGCTTGTCTTTGATCTCCATCAGACACATCAGGGTCGAGGCGTGCAGCCCTGTCTGCACGAAACAGCCCGAGCCATCGCCGATCTTGTTGTTGTCGACATCGGAATAGGCCTGTCGCACGCCGGAGTTGACGACCGCGCTGACGACATTGCCGAGTAGGACCAGGTTGAAGTGGTCCGGGTGGTAGCCCGCTGGCAGCGACCAGCCCACCGCAACCACGGTCTCGTCGACTGGGGCTTTCTTCCGGACGATCTCTTTCTTTCCGACCGGAGGCGGCTCCTGCCGGTTTTCGGCGGTGACCCTTGGCGGGCGGCTCGCGTCGTACTTGAACTCCAGAGCCGTCTGCTTGGTCTCGTCCGACGGATCGAGGGGCAACCAGCCCGCCCAGTGCGCGGGGTTCTCTGGGTCGAGATCGTCGATTGCGATTCCAGGCGCCGGGATCCGACTCATGAATTCTTCGGTCAGGTCCGGATGGAAGAGGCTGGGCTCGAAGGTCTCGAAGATCATGCCGACCACGTCGTCGGTCTTGAAGTCGCCGACGATGGTGATCGTGGTGTCTTCGGTCTTGTAGTAGGTGTCGACGTAGGTCTGCAGCACCTTCAGGTTGATGTTGTCGATGGTCTCGTGAGTTGAGTACCGCGCGTAGGGGTGCCCCTCTGGGAAGACCGACTCGCCGACATAGTCGAAGAGCAGGGCCATGTTCTGCTCGTTCCGGCGCCGCCACTCATTGCGGATGACCTCTCGCTCGGTGTCGATCTGCTCTTCGGTGACACCCTCGTAAAAGTTGGTCAAGCGTAGGGACTCGAACTTCAACAACAGAGGCAGGTACTGGATACCCGCGACGGTGCGGTAGTCCGTGCGGTCCGGCGCGGTGGTCGCGTTGAAGAGCGTGCCCATGTCCTGGATGGTCCACATGATCGGCGGAAGCTCACCGTGCACACTCCGGAACCAGAGGTGCTCCACGAAGTGGGCCGTCTCTTCGGCACCGACGGGGTCGTCGTTGTTTCCGTGCCCGACATAGGTAAAGACGCCCGCGATCGGGTGACTGTGGTCCTCTTGGATGATGATCCGAAGTCCACTTGGAAAGTCGAGAATCGTGTTGGTGAGGTCAAAATCCTTGGCGGCAGGGATGGCCGGTTCCCAGCGAGGTTTGTTGGGCATGTCTGCAAGGGCTGGTGCCGCGACGAGGCCAAGAAGGCAGGACAGCGTGGCTATTCGCATTGGAGCTTCCTCAGTTCGAATCCGCGGCCACCTAACACGTAGGTGAGCGCCCGGGTTCCTGCCCACCAGGTGTCGACACGACGCTGACTGTTCACCCTGGCCTCGGATCGGAGTACCCTTGCGCTCCATGGACGTTCCCGAACTGCTGCGCGCGCTAGAAAAATCTATTGCGCCAGACAACGACGAAGCGCTGCTGCTGATCGCCAAGATGCGACACGCAACGCAGAAGTTCTCCAGCCACGCCGCTGACATGGACCGCTACAGAGAGCTTCTCGCCCGCACAGTCACCATCGCGTCCGACAGCGGCCTCGACCCAGTGGCCGGGAACATCCTCGATGCACTGATGCACGTCATCGGCGCCACGCGCGGTTTTGTGGGGTTGGTCGAGGGAGACGGCTGGAGATTTCTGCACGCGCGGAACGTCGAATACGGCGACGTAGAGAACCCGGATTCACAGATTTCAACAAGGATTATCGAGAAGTCCCTCGACACCGGTCTGGTGGTCGTAGCGGACGCGATGGGCGACCTCGCGAGCCAATCGGTGCACTCCCTGCAGCTGCGAAGCGTCGCCTGCTTCGCCTTGAAGATGGGTGAGCTCACCGGCTTCATCTACGTCGACAATCCCGCCCGAAAGGGCCTCTTTGACAGGGCCGCCGTCGACGCGATCCGGGCTTGGCTGCCTCTGCTGGAGAACCAGCTCCTGCGGGCCATCGACGAGGCAACGGAGGATGCGCCCATGATTCCCGGCGTCCTCACTCGATCGACGGCGCTGCGCCACAGCCTGGGAGAGCTGATGCGGGTGGCGCGCTTCGATGTGCCGGTGCTGCTGTGGGGAGAGACCGGCACCGGAAAGAGCTTCATCGCCCGCAAGCTGCACGAGGCGAGTCCCCGCCAGCGGGGGCCATTCGTGCACGTGAACTGCGCGGCCTTGCCGGGCGACCTGGCCGAGAGCGAGCTGTTTGGAGCCGTCGCTGGCGCGTTCACGGGAGCCCGCCAGACGCGCCAGGGCAAGTTCGAGGCGGCGCGTGGTGGCACGCTCTTCCTCGACGAGATCGATCTGATGCCCATCGATGTGCAGTCGAAGCTGCTGCTAGCTGTCCAAGAGCGCCGGATCACTCCGCTGGGAAGCAACCGCGAGGTCGACGTCGACGTCCGCATCATCGCCGCCATGAGCTCGGACCCCGAGGACGCCATTCGCGAGAACCGGCTGCGCGAGGAGCTCTACTACCGACTGGCGACGATCGAGACCTGCATCCCTCCCCTTCGTACCCGCCCCCAGGACATTCCCCTCCTCGCTCGAAACGCCCTGGAGATGGCGCGCAGGCAGTTCGATCTGCCGGCTCTCCGGCTCTCCGCCCACGCCCTCAACCAGCTCTTGACCCACACCTGGCCGGGGAACGTGCGCGAGCTGGAGAACACCCTCGATCGGGCCGCCCTGCTGAGCCAGGACGGCGAGATCGAGCACCTACAGATCCGGAAGCGTCGTCAGGATCCGTCGCCTCGACCCGCGCCGACACTGCCCTCTGCGCCCACGAAGCGCCGATATGGGGTCTCCGCCGACGAGTTCCTCCAGAAATGGCACGCCGAGGACGGCGACGTGGACCGTGTCGCCGCGAGCCTGGGCGTGTCGCGACGCACCGTCTTCCGCCTCAAGGGCAAGCACCTCTAGCAGCGAGGCCTCTTCAGCAACCTGCTAAGGCATCAAGCAGATGTGCAGCTGATCAAAATCTCCGCACATCCGACCGCCGTTGATGGTCTCGATGGAGGGCTGACTGCACCACGACGCGTTCCACTTGCAATTGCAGCCGCCAACCGACCAGGCGATATCGTGATAGTAGTCGACATACGCCAAATCTCCCGCACTCATGCACGGCAGAACAGCGACATATTCCCCGATCGTGGGCATGCGGTAGCCGACTGGGCAGGTCCAGTCATCGGATCCGTACTTCCAGCCTAGGTTGGTGCAGGCCGGGTTGCAGCTGGCGTCGATGCCGTCGCAGTTCTGATCGATGAGGTCTTCACAGATCTCCAGGGCCGCCGGGTTGATGGCCGCGTTGCTGTCATCGCAGTCGTCATAGCCCCAGTCCGCGCGGAGGTAGCCGTCACCGTCGGCATCACAGAGCGGCGTGCAGTCGGTGTCCATGCAATCCAACTGCCCATCGCCGTCGTTGTCGGCGCCATCTCCGCACACCTCTGAGCACGCGGGCCCGAAGCAGTCGTTGTCCTCGCAGTCGATGAGTCCGTCGCCGTCGTTGTCGCGCCCGTCGTCACACAGGACGTACTCGGGACACTGGCCGTCACAGTCGGGATCGAAGCAGTCGATCAGGCCGTCCCCGTCGTTGTCCAGGAGATCTGCACACTCCTCGGGACAGGCGGGGTCATTGCAGTCATCGTCACAGTCGATCAGCCCGTCGCCGTCATTGTCCAGGCCGTCATCGCAGATCTCGCCACACGCCTCGCCCCAGCAGTCGGAGTCCAAGCAGTCGATGGCGCCGTCCCCGTCGTTGTCGCGCCCATCGCCGCAGACCTCGGCACACATCCCGTCGCAGTCCTCGTCGGCGCAATCCACCAGCCCATCGAGGTCGTTGTCCAACCCGTCGAGGCAGTCTTCCGGCTGGGCCGCTGTGGTCGTGCCGTCGCAGATCTCTCCCTCGGGACACTCGATGGTCACCCCAGCGGGATCGAGAGCAGAGAGTGAGCCACATCCAACGAGCAACAACAGCAGGACAATACGCATGAACGCGCATTGTATCTCCAACATTTCCGGCCGCCACTCGAGAACTACCGAAACACAATCGACGCGCCCAACCGTCGCAGGCTCCGGTTATGCCCCTCGAATCTCCACGTTAAGTGACGCACGGCGTGCGCCACACATGAAATGCTTCCGACATGTCCGCTGCACAAGCACCGTCTAAACTGCGTTTAGTCGGTACGTTGTGGTCGACCATGCTCGGAATCGACGCGCCCAACCGTCGCAGGCTCCGGTTATGCCCCTCGAAACTTCACTTTAAGTGACACACTGCGTGCGCCACACCTGAAATGATTCCGACATGTCCGCTGCACAAGCACCGT
>PJEL010003008.1_pt1 | contig 14804 bp, 16 predicted proteins | sample 1853271 | NCBI WGS metagenome assembly PJEL01 (sample SAMN08108733, study PRJNA415343) | Invertebrate metagenome, whole genome shotgun sequencing project. | host: Globobulimina | place: Sweden: Gullmar Fjord | collected 2015-08 | reverse complement strand
TTTTTTGATCCGATTTCGCACTGTTCCCTCAGAAATGGACAATCCTGAAGCGATTTCATTATTGGAAACCCGCCCATTTTCTTCCAGATATTGTATGATCGCTGTGTCTATATCATCGAATTTCATATCTTTCATTAATTGATAAACTCCGGTTAAGGGATCGTTAAAAAATAACCTCACATAATCTATTTGCAAAAGCCCTAAAAGCTAGACATTTTACAAACAGAATGTGAATTATTTTTTTAGCCGACTTTAAGTGCCTTAGACTCCATAACTATCCAGATACCCAGAAAGGATTTTCTTTAATGAGAAAAAGAGAGACCTCTGCGAGCAAGATTGAACATCACGCTGTAACGGTTGGATGGTAATTACAATGATACCCTTATTTATATAATATATGTGTTAAATCAATCAAGTCCAATCTGGAAGCTCCTGACCCACCTGATGCAGTTGTTTATTACAGCTCCCAGTGTTTCTAGAAAAAGGAATATATCTCCAGCTGCACCTGCCAGGAATACACCAGCACAACAGAAAACAGTAATAAAGCAAATCCTTGTATCAATGGGTTTTTCACACCCGGGGAACCCAGAAAAGGCATCAGCGCCAGTCCCATCACAATTCCGCTGAACAAACCAAATACATGACTCATCACATCACTGCTCGGATTCGTACCCAGCATGGCAAAGAGGCCTAAGGCCCCGACAAGCGGAATAAAAAACCGTTTTCGAAAGGGCTTCTGTGTCAGATATCGCTTCACGCCAAAGGCGCCCATCAGACCGACCGCACCAAAAACAGCAGTTGATGCCCCCACCGCATTATGTGCTGTCTGGTAAAACACCGAAGTTCCAAAATTACCCAAGGCGCCTGCCAACAGTACCAGCAACCAGGAGAGACCGGCTCCAGTAAACTGATGAACGCCTCCAACAAAGACCAGCAGGCCGAGAAGGTTACTTAAAAGATGGGCCCCATCAGCATGCAGTGTTAGTGCGGTAAACGTGCGAGCCCATTCACCCGAGAGAACCTTTTCGACCACCAGCATCCCGCTTTCGGTCCATTTCCCGGCATGCGGAAGCCGATCCAGACGCCAATGGAAGAGTGTCAAACAAATGACCACAGCCAGATGAACCAAAGAAAATCGAAACGTCAATCCCTGTTGAATCGCCATCACCGGCGGCCAGTTTCGGTTTTCTTTCAGGAACTTACCGAGTTCGCTCTGCACGAAAGATTGATAATTAAGCGGAATGTAGAAACTTTGTTGAAACAGGTCACTCTCCATGGAAAAAGGCACAGAACGGGAAAGCAGTAACAGCTCGATATCCCTGAACTCTTTCCGATTGGCGGGGTGTATGATGAAAAACGATTCGTTGGATTGGTATTCAGGCATTTGTATTCTATATATGTCCCCTACTGCTCACACACAGAAATCACTGATTTATGAGTAAGACAACCATTTTAACTATAGATTTCACAGAAGCATAAAGGTTGAGCAAAGTATCTTGCTGGTTTTTGCTTGGGAATCCCACCAAACAAAGATCATTGATTGTCTGAATATGCTAAATCTTTTATACTTTATTGTCATTCAATGTTTACTCAAGGAGAGGCGCCCGTTCCATCGGGCAGACCATTGAAATAACAATGGAGATGAAATGGAAATTCTGGAAGCCATTCAAAATCGGAAAAGTATTAGAGATTTCAAACCCGACCCTGTTCCCCGTGAACTGCTTGAAAAAATTCTCAAGACTTCTCTCAGAGCACCCTCCGGGGTCAACAAGCAGCCCTGGGAATTAGCAGTTTTGGCAGGACCGGTCCTGGAAAAAGTCAAAGAAAAAAACGCGGAAGAGTTCCTTGGCGGACAAAAAGGCCACAAAAGTTTCGGATCCGGCATTGGTCGGGACACTGTCTACCGCGAACGTCAAGTAGATCTGGCCATTGAACTGTTTCGCCTGATGGGAATTGCACGGGAAGATAAAGAAAAAAGAGCTCAATGGACCGGCAGGGGGTTTAACTACTTTAATGCGCCCGCAGCCATCATCCTGCTCGCTGATGAGTGCCTCCCACTACAAAGAGTATTGCTGGATATCGGCGCTTTGATGCAGACCATTTGTTTAACCGCACTGGCATACGATCTCGGGACCTGTATCGAAGGCCAAGGCGTCATGTTTCAAGACGTTTTAAGGAAGTTCGGTGGGATACCTGAAAATAAACAGATTGTTACATCCATCGCCATCGGGTACCCGAACTGGTCTTTTCCAGCCAACGAAATCGAAACCCCCCGGGAAAATCTGGAGAACATCAGCTTGTGGCGAGGATTTGAATAATGAATGAAACCTGTTCTCAAATTTTAGGCTGGTTACTGAATGCGGCCGGATCCATTCAAGAAGTGCCTGTTAAATCCATTCGGGATTGGAAAACGGCCTATGATAAAAATGCCACAAACTGGTCGGAACCTGTTGACCGGTCCATAAGTTGCGGCTTTCAGGCTGACCGAACGGCATATGCTTTTCTGGCCGGATTTTTATCAGCCATGCAGCGCTTGATACCAGATGCACCAGAAGAAAAGATTACTGCTTTTTGCATCTCAGAAGAGGGAGGGGCTCACCCCCGCGCCATCAAAACCCGGCTTGAGGAAAACAGCGCCGATCCGAGCGGAGAAACCTGGTTGCTGAACGGTAGAAAACAGTACATTACTTGTGCCAATGATGCCGACTCAATACTGGTAGCGGCATCAACCGGCACAAACTCGGACGGCAGAAACCGCATCCGCCTGGTACGAATCGACCGAAATTCTGCCGGTGTCCGCATTGAACCCATGCCGGATCTGCCGTTCATTCCTGAAATCAGTCATGGTATCGTATTTCTGAAAAATGTCGATGTTGTAGATTCACAAATATTACCCGACGATGCCTATACAACATACATCAAACCGTTTCGCACCATCGAAGATATTCATGTTTCGGCCGCCATTCTGGGTTATCTGTTTCGCATTGCCTCACAATATCATTGGCCACAATCATTCAGGGAGACTCTGCTCGGTCTGATCACCGCAATTCGACCGCTGGCAATAGGAGACCCACTCTCACCGCAAATCCACATTGCCTATGCCGGGATACAGTGGTCCATGGCGCAGTTAATCAAAGAATCCGCGGACTGTTGGGACAAGACACCGGACGAAATTAAAATTGCGTGGGAAAGGGACAAAGCAGTCATGGGAATTGCAGGTCAGGCCCGCACCAAACGTTTGGAAACAGCCTGGAATTCATTTGCCAAACAGAGTTCGTAATCACCCGGATTAGAACCGGATTACCAATCAGAAAAAGGAACAACGCAATGACACACAAAAGTATAGCTGACGTTAAATACCATCTGCAAAAAGCCAATTATATCTGTTCCAAGAGCGTAGCCACTGTGGTTTTTCTGGCACAGGCGACACAAAAACCGATCCTGGTGGAAGGCCCTGCCGGCGTCGGGAAAACGGAGCTTGCTAAAGCGGTGGCCCAGAGCCTGGATCGCGACCTGATTCGCCTGCAATGTTACGAGGGCCTGGATGAAGCGAAGGCGCTTTATGAATGGGAATATGCCAAGCAGCTTTTATATACACAGATGATGAAAGACCGGATCGACGAGGTCATATCAGGTTCAACAGATTTAACCGATGCGGTTGACCGAATCGCTGATCAGGAAGATGCATTCTTTTCCGAACGCTTTATTCTACCCCGCCCCTTGCTACAGGCTATCAGCTCACCAGAACCTGTGGTGCTGTTGATTGACGAGGTGGATAAATCCGATCCGGAATTTGAAGCTTTTCTACTGGAAATTCTAAGCGATTTTCAGGTGACCATACCGGAAATCGGAACCCGCAAAGCGATAAAGATTCCCTTGGTTTTTTTGACATCCAACAACTACCGTGACATGAGTGACGCTCTCAAACGGCGTTGTATCCACCTCTATATCGATTACCCGGATGTGGAACTGGAACTGCAGATTGTTAAATTGAAAATACCCGGCATTAAAGACCGGCTGGCACAACAGCTGATCAATACCATCCACGAGATCCGCAATCTGGATTTGAAGAAAAAACCGTGTACCTCCGAAACCCTGGACTGGGCGCAGTCTTTGATCGCCTTGCAGGTGAATCATCTGACACCGGAGATTGTGACAGATACGCTGAATATGATCTGTAAATACCGGTCCGATGCGGATCTGGTACAGGATAACATAGAAACCATTGCAAAAAACGCAGGATTGGAATGCTCGATTTAATTCTGAATTTTGTTTCCTGCTCCCGGGCATCCGGGCTCCGCATTTCCTCCTCTGAAGTGCTGGACTGTGTCAACCAGCTGGAATTGATCGATGTTTTGGAAGAACCGTTGTTCCAAACCGTACTACGCTCCAATTTCGCCAAAAGCCGTCGTGAACAAGCCCATTTCGATCATCTCTATCACCTCTTCTTTCATGAAATGCGCAGTGAGCTCAGTATTCCCCACGCCAATGCATTGTCAGAAACGATGGATAAAGCTCTGGACTCCATCTCTGATAAACTGGAACAAGACCCCTCCTTTCAAGCGATTCTGGATTTCCTGAAAGGAAGCCCCTTGGGATTCCTGGAAGAGATGAGACAGCTGCAATCCGACATGGATGGTGATACACCTTCGGGAATGCCCAATACCTTCGGTCCCTTAGTCCGCCGTCTGCAGATTATGTCACAGATCAACAGTATCGGAGACGGCCTCGCCAGATTCATGGCAAACAACCGGCAATCAATAAGCTGGGAAGACCGCAAGGCCATGACCATCCACTATGATGACCGGTTGGACAATGCCCGGCGCATGCTACGGGAAGACCCGGAGCCCTATGATGACGGTCCTAAAAAGGTCACCTCCTATGATAAACATCTAAACCAACTCGGCGAGAAATCCTTTTTTTCCCTCAGTAAAAAAGAGGTCGAGGAGATGCGGGATATCGTAGAGCAGCTCGTACGCAAATTAAAAGATACGGTTCAACGCAGATACAGCAAACACAAAAGAGGGGTTCTTGATATTAAAAAAACCCTGCGACTTTCAGCAAAGTACGAGGGTGTCCCAGTCGAGGTGGTTTTCAAACACAAGCCCAAACGCAAAGGAAAAATCGTCACCCTTTGCGACGTCTCGGGTTCGGTCTGGACTGCGGCCAAATTTATGCTGAATATGCTCTATTCACTACAGGACTGTTTTCTGCAGGTACGCAGTTTCATCTTCGTCGATGAGCTGGAAGAGGTCACACAGACCTTCCAGAAGCATGATATCAATATTGCAGTAGACAAATCCCTGAAAGAAGCTGAAATCAACTATCAGGCCTCCACTGACTACGGCAGCACGTTTCGACAGTTCAAGCGGGAATATATGGATATTCTCAACAAGAAGACGACCCTGATAATTGTAGGTGATGGACGAACCAACTATTCCAATCCGGAAGAGAAAATTCTGGATGAGATGAGAGAGAAATGTCGTCGTATCATCTGGCTCAATCCGGAATCCTTAGTCTTCTGGAACACCGGCGACAGCCGCATGAGAACCTACCAGCGTTACTGCAACGAAGTCAGACACTGCCAGAATCTCGACCAGCTATTGGATTTCATTAAAACGCTAGTACTTTAATCCATTGGGGGTCAGGCTTTGGTTATTGGCTTATTGAATCTCCAATAAGCCAATAACCAAAGCCTGACCCCCAATCTGATCATCTGCCGAAAGAAAGGAAAAAAAACTTGCATTTTTACTATATTTTAAAGATAATTAGGCAATCTTCAAGAATAACAACATATTAAGACACATAAATGAAATGTACAAATTTAGCATCCCTAAATCGTAAAGTCAACTAAACTAGTAAGCAATCTGTCGGAGCAGATGAAAGCAGAACTTCCAGGGAACGAGAGCCAAGAACCGAAAAAAGATTCCCAATCTAGAAAACTGGGTGCCCCTTTTATTCTGACTTTTTTGTTGTTGTACGCTACCTGGATTCTGTTGTCGGGTCGATTCGATACTTTTCATCTGGTTCTGGGTGTTTTTTCCTGTCTGTTCGTCTCCTATATCTCCAGTGATCTCCTGTTTGACTCCTTTGACTTTAAAAAAATGTCCGTACAATGGCCTCGATTTGTGTTCTATATCCCCTGGCTACTGTTGGAAGTATTCAAGGCCAATATTCATGTCATGATCCTGGTTTTTCATCCACGAATGCTGCAACTCATTGATCCTAGAATCATCAAGTTCAAAAGCCACCTGAAAAGCGATATAGCCCTCACTATATTTGCCAATTCAATCACACTGACCCCGGGTACGATTACCGTTTACGTGACTGAATATGGAGATTTTGAAGTGCATACCATTGACAAACCCTCTGGAGAAGCGTTGCCCGGCAACATGGAAATTCGAATCGCCCATATTTTTAATGAATAACAAGTACCTATTCAGCAACTTTTCTAAATCGAGAGGATGCTGAATAGGCACAAGCAATTAGGCCGCACAATGGTTGATATATTTTTTTATTCCGGCATTGCCCTCTGCCTGATCATGGTTTTATCCCTGTATCGGGCCGTATTCGGCCCGACAGTCTTGGATCGTCTGATTGGTGTAAATGCGATCGGCAGCAAAACCACCGCTCTGTTGATTATCGTTGGTCTGATGTATCATCGAGTGGATATGTTTGTGGACATCTCCCTGGCCTATGCCATGTTGAATTTCATTGCTGTTCTGGCCGCGTCAAAGTATTTCCACAAAAGAAAAGGACTTCGCGAAGAGGGACTCAACGAATCAGAAACAGGAGAGAATAGATAAGATGAATATTATTGCGGTTATTTTAATTGTGATCGGACTGTTTTTCTTTTTCGGCGGCGCCGTTGGTATTATCCGGTTTCCGGACTTTTATTCCCGACTTCACCCAGCCGGAAAACTGGATACCGCCGGATTACTCTTCACCATGTCCGGAATGGCTTTATACACCATCCAGGAGTTTACGCTGGGTGCCATCATTACCAGTTTGAAGATCATGCTGATAGTAGTATTTATTTTTCTGACCAGTCCGACAGCGACCCACGCGATCATTGATGCCGGGTTCGTAGCGGGATTAAAGCCTTGGACCAAACAAAAAGAAGAGGACGCAGAATGATCTGGCAATTCGATGTGATTATCCTAACCATGGTGATCATTGCCGGAATTGGCGCCATTACGGTGAAAGATCTGTTGGGCGCTGCAATCCTGTTTGGGGCGTACAGCTTCTTGATGTGCCTGCTCTGGGCAATCATGGGAGCGGTCGATGTCTCTTTCACCGAGGCTTCAGTGGGTGCAGGCGTGAGCACCGTTCTGTTTGTCGCCGCTGTTTATAACACTACCAGAAGGAGTCAGGATTGAAAGCAGTCGCCTTAGCCATTGTCCTGTTGAGCGGTGGGTTATTGATCTTTGCCACGGCCGACTTCCCAGCCTGGGGAGATCCTACTTCTCCTGCCAGTACATTCGTATCGCCCCATTATATCGAGCAGGCCTTGAATGAAACGGCGGTCCCGAACCTGGTTACAGCTGTACTGGCGGATTATCGAGGCTATGACACCATGCTGGAGACAACCGTGATTTTCATTGCCGGTCTGGTCTGCTTTTTTCTATTAAGAACCTATAAAACCAGAGAGTTTAAAACCCGCCACTTCAGACATATTTCGACCAATATCGTGATTAAAATAGAGGCTGGTGGCAAACTTCCCACGAATATTACCAGTTTCGAACCTATCGACTCTCACTGGGCTCCCTACGATTTGATTTTAAAGACGACCTGCCGTTTTTTAGTGCCGTTCATCCAGATTTTTGCACTATATGTGATCGCCCACGGTCATCATAGTCCTGGAGGTGGTTTCCAAGGGGGAGTTATACTAGGGGCATCATTTATTTTATATGCCATTTCATTTGACCTAAAACGAGCTAAAGCCCGGCTGAAGGAGAAAGCCAGCATCATGTTTTCTTCAATTGGTGTGCTTCTTTACGCAGGAACCGGTGTGCTCTGCATCCTTTTCGGCGCATCATTTCTAGATTACAGCGCTCTGGCGCCATTGTTTGGCAGCGATCCAATCATGGCACGTTCCCATGGCATCCTGGTAGTTGAAATCGGCGTCGGTATAGCCGTCAGCGCAGTGATGATTTGGATATATTACAATATCTCGTCAGAAGGCAAACACGAAGAGGGGTTGTAAGGATGAATGACATTATTGACCTGTTTGTTTCCAGATACAATTACTGGGGCTGCATCATTTTATTGATGATCGGGTTATACGCCATGATCGTCAAGAAAAACCTGGTTAAAAAAATAATCGGCATGAGTATTTTTCAATCCGCCATTATTCTTTTTTATGTCTCGATTGGTGCTAAGATAAATGCCACTATTCCCATTCTCGAACATCACGCCGGCGATCACCAAACCATACATGCCGCTGACTATATCAATCCGTTGCCCCATGTACTGATGCTGACAGCCATCGTCGTCTCCGTCGCAACATTGGGTGTTGCTCTGGCACTTGTGATTAAAATATATCAACAATACAACACACTGGAAGAAGACGAGATTCACGCACAATTAGAAAATTAACCCTGCAGGGTCATAGAAAAAAGATGGTGCAATCACATTTCCCGATTCTGATAATTATTGTCCCGTTAATATCTTCGCTATTGATTCTACTAATCGGTCGTTGGTATCAAAATCTTTGCTACTATTTAGCTATCGCCTCGATGGGGCTGACAACGGTCTTCTCTGTTAGAATTCTTCAGGAGGTAGTTAGTGGTGGCACACTTCGTTACCGCTTGGGAAACTGGGCTCCTCCCTGGGGAATTGAATATGTCATCGACCATTTAAGCGCTTTTTTTATTATCATCATCTCATTTATCGGCCTTAATGTAATAGTCTACTCCAAAAAGAGCATTGAGCAGGAACTGCCTCTGAAGGTTGTACCTTTTTACAGTATCCTCTTACTGCTGATTACAGGCCTCATGGGCATGGTTGCGACCGGTGATTTGTTCAACCTCTATGTCTTTTTGGAAGTAGCCTCCCTCACCGCCTATGGCTTAATCGGCCTCGGAGAAAAACAGGCCCCTCTGGCCAGTTTCCGTTATTTGATCATGGGAACGATCGGCGCCTGCTTTTATCTACTGGGCGTCGGATATCTTTATTTAATAACCGGTTCACTGAACATGGCAGATGTATCTGCACGGCTACCGGAACTATATGATTCGAAAGTAGTCCTGGTAGCCTTTGCTTTTTTAATTATCGGGGCGAGCGTCAAATTAGCGGTCTTTCCGCTGCATGCATGGCTTCCGGATACATATACCCACGCACCATCCACCGTCAGCGCTTTTATAGCCCCAACCATGACCAAGGTCGCCGCCTATATGATGATTCGAGTCATGTTCACCGTCTTTAAACCCAGCTACTCCATCGAAACGGTCCCCATCACTACTGTGCTGGCCTGGATTGGTGCCATCGCCATGATCATTGGCTCCGTTTATGCCATCAGACAAACGGATTTAAAGAGAATGCTGGCCTACTCCTCCGTTGCCCAGGTTGGCTATATTGTCCTGGGTATCGGATTGGCAAATCGCCTGGGACTGACCGGCAGCCTGCTGCATATTCTCAACCATGCCTTCATGAAAGGCTGTCTTTTTCTGGTGGCTGGAGCCATTGTGTACAAATTGGGGGACAGAAACATATACCGTTTTAAGGATCTGTACAAGCGGATGCCCTACACCATGACCGCGTTTACTATCGCTGCGTTCTCCATGATCGGCATCCCGCCTACTGCTGGTTTTTTCAGCAAACTGTATTTAATTTTAGGCTCGATCGATGCCGGGCAATGGGTATTCGTGGCGCTGATCCTGTTAAGTAGTCTGCTCAATGTCGTCTATTTCACCAATGTCATTAGAAATATCTATTTTGGTCCACCGGATGGTGCTTTGAAGACAGATGCTGGTGAAGAAAAACAGTACACTCTGGCAGAAAATGAAGTTCCCTGGAGCATGCGAATACCGATCATCGTCACCGCTGCCGGAATTTTACTGTTGGGATTTTTTAACGGATCCATCATTAATCGGGTCATTCAATATGCAATTCCAATCAGTTTCCAATAAAAGGTCGGCTCAAAAAATACTTGGCATCCTGTCAGCAAAATGTCCGGTCTTTATGGGACTTTTGCAGACAGTTTATGCCAAGTTATTTTTGTACGATCCCAAAAGGAGGATAAATTGAATATTCTATTGGCTTGGATATGCATATTCTCTCCTTTTGTCGGTGCAGCCTTAACCCCTTTGCTGGCCTTGATCAGCCCAAAACTGAGAGACCTGGGGGCTGTTTTCTTCGCATTCATATCAGCCCTCTCAGCCCTGTTGCTTCTTCCCCTTTTGTTACACCCGGCGGATCTTCCCCTTGAATCGGTGGTTAATTGGCTCACCATTCCGATCAATATCAGCACCGGGGTATTAATAGATCCTTTAAGCATCATCCTCGCCAATGTAGTCGCGGTCATCAGTTTTTTCATTATGCTTTATTGTGTTGGTTATATGAAAGGTGATGCGGCACTGACCCGATTCTGGATGTGGATGAATGCATTTATCGGCAGTATGCTGCTGCTGGTTCTGTCCAATAATCTACTGTTTATCTTCGTGGGCTGGAAACTGGTTGGCGTCTGCAGCTACGGCCTCATCGGATTTTACTACCAAGATGAAGAGAAATACTGGATCGGCGGCCCCGCCCCCACCAGATTTGTCACACCTTCCCAGGCCGGACTGAAAGCCCTGGTCATGACAGGCATCGGTGATCTCCTGATGCTGGGCGGCATCCTGATTATTTTCCATTTTTCAGGCACACTCAATCTGTTGGAGCTCTACAAGACGTCATCACAGTGGATTCCCGAAATGGCGCAAACGCCAGGTTTAATTATCCTGGTCACTATTCTGATCCTGGCAGGACCGATTGGTAAATCGGCCCAATTTCCACTACATGAATGGCTACCCGAAGCGATGGCTGGACCCGGGCCCGTTTCAGCCCTGATTCATGCGGCCACCATGGTCAAAAGTGGTGTGTATCTGGTCGCCCGTTTTATTCCGATTTTTTATTATGGATATTGGGTCGCTGGAGCCGAGGAAGCCTTGCTCTTTTTTGTCATCACAGCCTGGGTTGGTGCTATCACTGCATTCCTGGCCGCAACCCAGGGAATGGTCGCTTTAGAGCTGAAGAAAGTGCTGGCCTATTCAACTGTCAGCCAGATCGGTTATATGATGCTAGGGTTGGGTGTATCCGGTTTGAGTCCCCTTGTTTTGGTCGGAGGATACACTTCCGGGATTTTCCATCTGGTCAGTCACGCCTTGTTTAAAGCCTGTCTGTTTCTCTGTGCAGGATCTGTCATTCATACCGCCCATTCTATTTATATGAATGATATGGGATCTCTTCGAAAATATGCGCCCTATACCTGGATTTTTATGACGGTGGCAGCGCTATCATTGATCGGATTACCGCCCCTGCCGGGGTTCTGGAGCAAGGATGCGGTTTTGATTGCCGTCCTGGAAGCCAACAGATCACTTTTTGTACTGGCCATGATCACTGTGGTAATAACAGCGTTTTACACCACACGCTTTATCGGCATGGTCTTTTTTGGACCCGAGAGTCAGAACGTTCAGGATCAGAAAAAGAAAGAGGGGCATTTTGGCGAGGGTTACCCAATTATGTGGATAACCTGCGGTATTCTGGCGGTGATGATTGTGGTCATGGGCCTGTTTGGACCGCAGGTGGAGCATCTAATCAAACATGGCTTCGAGACAAATCTGGTTACGCAGTTAAAATTACCGGTCAGTCAGGTTTCACATCAAGGTTCTCACTGGTTGATTCCGGTTTTGTCCGTCATTTGTGTCTTGATCGGAGCGGTGCCGGGCTATTTACTTTATATTTCCAAAACTCTGAAACCTGAAAGTCTATTGGAAAAATTACCCGCGGCCAAACTACTTTACCGATTTTTCTGGGAGCGCTGGTATATCGACAGTTTTTATAACCGGTTTATCTTAGGTGGCATATTCGGTCTTTCAGGCTTGGTCGTCAAAACCGAGGTGATTTTCAATGTCATTATCCATGAAAAAATCCCTGCCCTTTTTACCGAAAACGCATACAGCATCGTCAGGCATTTCAGAACCGAGACCCGGGAACTAGCCTATAACATTTCCTATATTCTGCTATTTTTTATTGCCTTTGTAGGTTTCTTTTTAATGGTATGACAGGATAAAATGGGATCGAATATCTTACTGCAAGTCATCATCATTCCAGTGATAACATCTTTTATCCTGTTTCTGGGCAGGAAGAGTCTAGGGAAAAAAGCCGGTTGGATCACTGCAGCTTCGTTGATTTATTCCACCGGCCTGCTTTTTGTCGCGGGCATCAAAGTATCCAAAGGCATCATACTTCAAGAAGAGTACCTTCTGATTGCCCCCGACATCACTCTGAATCTCCTGGCTGATGGCTTAAGCCTGCCGGTCGCCCTGATCGCCAATATGCTGTGCACTGTCCTGGCATTTTTTTCGATCCATTATGTCGATCATCGCATTGAGGTCCTCTATCCCGAAGCTGTTGATAAAGACTGGCACAGCTACTACACAAGATTTTTTTACCTTTTTCTTTTTTTCCCGGTCGGATTCGCTGGTGTTGCCCTGGTTACCAATCTGTTAGCCCTCTATTTTTTCATCGAGGTCTTAACCATCACCCTCTACTTCCTGATGGCCTATTTCGGCTACATTGAGCGACAGAAAATCGCTTTTATGTGCCTGATGTGGGGAATCACCAGCGCGTTGTTAATCCTGGCGGGCTCCTGTCTGATATACAGCCAGACCGGCAGCTTTGCCATTTCCAAAATTCATCTGCTGGCAGGAAACCCGTTGGCTTTCTGGATCATCCTGGTAATTCTACTAGGATTGTTGACTAAACTAGCCATATTCCCGTTTCATGTATGGATGCCCTGGGTGCATGCGGAACATCCGACCTGTATCGCCGGCTTACTGGCCGTCTATGCCAATATTGCGGCCTATATCATGGTCAGAATTCTGATACTGCCACTTCGAGATGATTTTGAAGTGTTTGGGCCGACTCTCCTGGTGCTGGCGCTGATCACTATGGTCTACGGCTCCCTGCTCACCATGGCGCAAACAGATATCAAACGCATTGCTGCCTGTTCCACGATCAGCCAGATCGCCTATTCCGTACTTGGAGTGGCAGCTTTAACAACAGTCAGTATTGAAGGAGGACTGTTCTTCTTCCTCAGCCATATCATGGGCAAGACTATCTTTTTTTCCACAGCCGGGATTATCGTTTATACCACTGGGGTCAGAGATATCAGGCAAATGGGCGGTTTAGCCCGAAAAATGCCGATCACCGCTGCACTATGGATCATGGGCGCGATGATGCTTTCGGGATTCCCACCCTTCAGCAGCTTCACAGCAGAGTGGATCATGTTTACCGGTATTTTTGCCCACGGCATACAATCCATGGCTTCCGGTCTAATTGTCGCGATCCTGGCCATAGCAGCAATTCTTTTGACGGTTGGTTACACATTTTGGGCGATTAAACGTGTATTTTTTGGTCCGCTGAACGAGAGATTTACCAGCGGGGACCATGAAATAAAGGATCCGCCCCTCACCATGATCCTTCCCCTGCTGTTTGTAGCCGGAGTCTCCATTTTTCTGGGTATTTATCCGAAACTGTTAATGGATCTGTTGCATCAAGTTATAGGAGCCTGATTGCTTCTGGTCACCTGAGTCGCTTGTAAGGAGTGAAAATGATTCCCAAAGAAGATCTTCGTAAAATTATCATCATGGAACACCTGTCAGATGACATGTTTGATAAAATTATTCCCACAATCAATATCCTGAAACTGACCGAGCAAGAGATCGTATTCGATGAAGGGAGTGATGCAAAATATTTCTATATGCTGCAAAGCGGGAAGGTGCTGCTGGAAAAAAGGATCTCGGAAAAAATCACCGTCTCTCTCGGTGCCATAAAGCCGGGATTTTCCTTTGGCTGGTCCTCAATATTTGGAGAGCCGTACTCCTTTAGGGCGAACTGCGCAGAAACCAGTGAAATTTTGATGATAAATGCAGACAAGATACTGGGTCTAATGCAGGAGGATCATTCGATGGGATTTATGATCATGCAAAGCCTGACACGCATGATGAAAAACAGAATGGATCGAGTTGGGGAGCAGTTTCTAAAAGCCATCAAAGAACACCCTGACTTTGAATCACTGCTGGACGAGTAAACAAGGGTCGGCTAATAAATTAACTCACATTCTGTTTGCAAAATGTCCGGCTTTAAGGACTTTTGCAAACAGATTATATATGAGTCGGCTTAGAAATTAGTTCACATTCTGTTTGTAAAACGTCCAGCATCTGGGACTTTTGCAAACAGACTATGTGAAATTATTTATAAACGATCTCTGTAAAGTTATTTGTTAACGATCCCAAAAGGGTCGGTTCAAAACTAGTTCACTAAGTGAAATTAGTTTTTTAGCCGGCCCTTAGCCTTCCATCAAAAAATCATCAGCTGAACCGTTGGCTTCGCTGATAGACACAAAATTCTCGTAGCTGCCGTTTATCCGCTCAATACGCTTTATTGTGCCGCCGCTTTTCAGGTACTCTTCTACCGATTTTTCAACGTAATTGTGATTTGGATCGAAAGAAACCGATCTTCTTCTGCCTCTACGCTTCTGTGTTTTGAACTTTTCCATTTTTATCGCTCCTTAAAATTAAGTTTAAGTTATTGAATTACTG
>PJEL010003007.1_pt1 | contig 14804 bp, 1 predicted proteins | sample 1853271 | NCBI WGS metagenome assembly PJEL01 (sample SAMN08108733, study PRJNA415343) | Invertebrate metagenome, whole genome shotgun sequencing project. | host: Globobulimina | place: Sweden: Gullmar Fjord | collected 2015-08 | reverse complement strand
GACTCCTAGTTGAAGGGTAGAACGACATGGAGGTGACGTTCCCGGCGCTAGGGCGCGGGTTGACAATCCTCCTGGGAAGTTGTTCTTGATGACCTTCACACATAACTCCTTCATGAAGTCGTGATCCTTGGCTTGTTCCTTCGTACAGTGAGAGTGGCTGATTCGATGGGAGATGCGAACGTCCCTTTCACTGGTATTGAGCACCTTTGATTCCTGGAGTGACACCTGATTCTCAGGGTACCACTGAATCAAGACCTTTCCGGACGCTAAGGCGTTTGTGGTCGCAGAAGGTGTGAGGTGCCTATACTGGACAGGTCCATCTCTGACATGGTTCGTGCCATCATTGTTCAGAAGGTTGTCTAGCCCTTGACGTCTGTCATCTGTAAGTTTCTCATCCAAAGAAACACGCTTCCTTGCCTTGATCTGATGGAAATGCACTGAGTCCTCGCGTTTCCTTGATCCCGCTGACTTGTCCCTTCGCTGAGGCGAAGGAGGTCTTTGGACGGAAGGGAGTTGTTGAGGAACAGACCTTGATCTTTTCAGCAAGGGAAAGACTTCATTTGGATTCAGTCGGACGTCAGCAGCCGGAATAGGAGCACGTGGCTTGAGAACCAGTGCACCGGGTGCAGGTCTCAGTTCTGTTTGGTTATGCCACGGTGCATCACGGTAATCTCTTACGTACGGTCTTGAAGCTTCATGTGGTCGTCGCGGAGGCGAACGAGATCTGCGATAGTCACGTCTTGCCCATCTATTCCGAGGTTCAGGCAGCTCTTGGCAAAGCACTGGAAGTGGTGAATCTCTCCAGTCTCGACCCTGTCGAAAGGTGGCCAACAGTCGTGGAGCATGATCTGGGTGTTTTCGCGAGGGCGCTACACGTCCACATGGAGATGCGAGCATCCCATCTCGTGGATGGATCTCATGACATTTGTGGCCTCCACAGGCTACCCAAGCCAAATCAGATGCTTCTGATGTGATAGGTGAGCGTCCGCGCTGATCTTCTCTCTTGTACTTGTGTGCACATGGGCATGCTATCAGATAATGGAGCTTCAGCCTCTCTGGATCCTGTGATCTCCAGCTCTGAAGAAGTTTTGAGCATTCCAAACAAGTGGAAATCTGACATCGCGAGCACACCGGAGCTAGGTGTTTGCGACAGGAGTCACATGGCAAGATCCTGTCAGCTGACCAATCAAGGAAAGGCGTTTGTCGAGCGTTTTCACCTGGCAACTCAACCTCCCAAATGAGAGATCTTCCCAGGGATCGCTTCAAGTATACGTATTCTCCCTGTCGGATCTCGACGTCGACGATGCCTTCCGGTGGAGGTCTGCTGCTTTTCTCTGTTCTGACAGGGGCCGGTTGACATCCTTCCGGATACTGAAAGACATTGGTTCTGGAGTCAAAGGAAGGCGCAGAGGCGCCCAAACCCAGTTCTGTAAGGCCGTCTCTTCTCAGAGACAGAGATCGAGACCTTCTTGGCGGATTTGGATTTCCTTTGCTAGGTTCTTTGACTTCAACCTCGTCATTCTGCAATTTTCTCTCCATTGCGACAATGAATCCCTTCTGGAGGACAGGACGCCAGCCGTCGGCTAAGTCCTTGTCGTATTCTGACATGAAGGTGACGCCGGTGGCAATTTCCTTGACCTTGGCTTCTGCCGGGTCCAAGCGAACCTTCTTTCTTTCTCCAGTATCGGCAGGTTTGAGAACAACATCTGGACTGCGCGAGGGCGCTGAGGGATTTTTCAAGGGTTCATGTGATGGACGCTGAGGCGTCTGTTCTGCATCAGGAGCAAAAGGTTTCAATGGTCCATACACAATAGGCTGTCCGGCAGGAAGTGGCGGCAACGGCTCATCAGTAGTTCTCTTTGGAGCTGGGTCATCACCAGATGGACCCATTTTTCTGAGAATCTGGTAATCCTCATCATCAGATTCTGAAGGTGTGATACACACTGCATTCGAGTCTGGTGCATCAGAGTCAGGAAGTGTGATTAGGCTTTCTTGAGAGGGAACCTTCACAAAGGAGCCTGTCGCTACTGTGCTGCTTCGGATTGACATCACCTCGTCCGCTGGGGCGGTCGAAGTAGGTGCGTTTTCAGCAGCAGCCATAGCTTCACCCTTGACTTCAAGTCTCTTCAGGTCTGCTTCAGTGGGTGCCTTGACGGTTTCTGCCTCATTGATTTTCAGCTCTTGATCAGTGGCGTTGATAGCCGCTGAGGCGGTATCCTCTTCGTCACGAGAGCAGAGTCGGTCATACTCACGAAGCACTTCCTTCACCAGGGGCGAATCATATCTCCATCGCTCGGTGAACATGCTCTCACCCTTCCAGACATCATACACATCCAGGCAATATCTTGAGACAGACACACTGTCATGTCCTGGTGCTGGTGTTAGCTGGGCGACGTCGTTGTCAAAGACCCTCAACTCCAGTCCATCTGCTACCACCTTCTGGATGTCTAGGAAGATCCACACAGGCAACTTGAGCAGCTGTGATGTTTGGGTTTTCTGCAAGACTGAGCCCGGCAACGACGTACAAAATGAAACACTGGTGCGTTTCATCCTGCACAGACTGTCTGAAGTGATGATGCTGCTTGCATTGGCACGACTTGTTGCATGGATGCAGAAATTCGGTGTCCAGGGTGAGTCTGTGTCGACGAGCCTACCTTGCATTTGCAAGGACGATGTGACAAGGTTTTGGAACTGTTGGCTGTGATTGTTCTTGGCACCAACAAACCAAGTAGTCGGACCATTTTTCTGGATCATGGTCTCACTGCTGCCCATGGGGCAGATGTTCAGTGACTTCCGAACCTCAATGTGGAAACGGTCCTTGTTGTTGGTCCACTGAGAGAACCAGAACAGGTCTGGATCAGACATGATGTACTTGCCATCAGTAAGTCGAGCTGCTACGGTCGCCACAGGAAGCATTCCGGGACACGCTAAGGCGGTCCCACTCTCCTGGTAAGCGGCATCATAGAAGTTCATCTCAGCAGCTACATCTTCTCGCCATATACCACCATGCCTGAGGATGTTGGCAAGACCATGAGAAATCCTCAGGTCGTATGACAGAACAGGATGCTGTCTCATCTTGGACTCTGCCGTCGGTCCTTGGAATTGTTCATACAGCTGTCTTTTCAGTGCTACAAGGCCAGAGTAGGTACCAACCTGTTCTGCTCTGAGTTCAGAGTCTTCAGTAAGCAAGTGAGCAAGTGCGCTGAGTCTTGCGTAAAGTTCAATCGGGCTTTGGAGCCTCGATGCTTCTCGTTCTTGATCAAAATGGTATCCGTCGTCCCCTCTTCTCTGACGGTGTTGTGGACGACGTTGATTGTGGTGATACGAGTCATGTCTGCGACTTGAGCTTCCTCCAGGATGTATATACATTTTGAACAGCAGTCGCTGAGGCGACAAAAGCAAGTGGCAATTCGCTGAGGCGAATGACTGACAAACGCTGGGGCGAATGAAACAAAAGTGGATGCAGGAGCAGACACTTATTTCTCGAGCCAGAAGCTCAACAAAACATACTAGTGAATGCATGATTGACCACAGCAGTAACATCTTCGACGAGGAAAGACATGACTTGCAGTGGTTTCTTGAGATTGCCTGCGATCCATTTTCCGAGGAATGCCTTATGCTTCAGAAGAGTCCTGAATGGAGGATGCTTGTCAATGTTTTTGAGATAACCTGTTTCAACAGCTTGTATGATTGCATCCGGCTTGGCCGAATGTTTTGTCAAGCAATCTGAGAGACAGTCCGCTGAGGAAACATGAGCAAGGTCATCAATCTTCCCTGAGATGCTTTCCTTTCGAAGCATTTGTATGAGATGAATGGTTTCCTTCTGTTCAGGCGCATGAGTTGTTTTTGCAGTAGTCACGAGATTGTTAGCATCAGTGCGCATGTGAATCTCTGCATTTTCGCCACTGAGGTCTGCCCATAGACCCTTAAGGAACAGACAGGTACCAAAGCATTTCATGAAAGCATGCAGTTCAGCGACAGTCGTGGACTGTGTTGTGACTGTTATCTTGTGCGATTCATAGTCTACCAAGGAACCCTTGAGATTCGCTGAGGCGATCTCAGAACGCTCCTCACAGATGAACACAACATGAGCCCTCTGGGAACTCTTGTCTTCATTGTTTTTGTAGGAGGCATCAGGAATTCCCAGGAGTCTTAACTTGCCCTTCAAAGGCCAGAACCGCATGGTTACTGGTTGTCCTTTTATCTGGCGGACAAGTTTGTTCAGTTCACGGACATGTCCAATCGTTGGAGACTGTGCCGCTGAGGCGCACCGGGAAAATTTGTAACACGATTGAAACTGCGTCCTTGACTGCAACCAGTTGATTTGTCCAAGAACAGAGCGATAAGAAGTGTGCAGAAGAGGAGTGCATTCAACATTGTCCTTCAGTGACTTGTCAAACTTAACTTCTTCTAACTCATCAATCTGTACCTTTTGGTCAATGCGTATGTATCGTTTATCCGCTGAGGCGGACTTCTTGGTTGCAGACGCTTGGGCGTCTCTACCAATCCATCGAATACGTTGTCCTACAAACATGATGTCATTCGTATCCTCTGAGCCTACCTGGAAGTCCCTTCGGAGTCCTCCGAGAACACGTTCATGGAAGAATTTGTCTCCGGCCATGAACAAATCATCCACATGCAAACAGACTAGTCCAGCAACCTTTCTTCCCTGACAGTTGCTTCCTGTAACGGGATCCATCAGGTATTCAACAGCTGAATCAAGAGTTTGCATAACATTCTTAGGTGCGAATGACTTCAGGTCTTGTCGCTGGGGCGACTTTGGCCCGAGGACCTTTTCACGAGTTGACTCATGGTACAGCACATATGTGCAGCGATCAGCTCTAGTAGGCACAAGTCCATAAGACCTCAGCTTCTCATCAACAACATTCCACCATCTACGGGGTGCATCATTCAAACCGTATGCAGGCTTTTTCATCCATGCAGCCATGTACCATGGTTGGTTAGCTTCCTTAGGAAGTTCACACAAAACATTTCTAGTTTCGTCGTATGCTTCTCCTTGGAGGAATGCTGTTTTCAAATCCATATGTGTCAGGTCCCAGTAGTGGTTGGCAGCCGCAGAGGCGGCAAGCCGGAAACCGGGCCTCGTGGCCGCTGGTGAGTCGGTTTGTTGTTCGTGTCTTTGCTTGTCCTGAAAGCCTCTGAGAACCCATCTTGCCTTACACTTGTCAAAGTAGCCATCCTTGGTTCTCTTGATCGTTAAGACCCATCTACCGGTGACGAAGTTTCTTCTTTGTTCTTGAGTCAGGGTCCTGATATCCACCAGTTCATAGACCTCATTGTCGATCCAAGATTGGATTTCCTTTTGTTTTGCCTCAAGGAATTGTTTGGTGAAGTTCCGTTTGTCTGTTGCAGAAGCTTCCTTTCTTTTCTTCATCTTTTGAGTTACTCCTGACTTCAGGTTGCCAGAAGCATCGAAACACAGGGAGAGATATGCCCTATCTTCATCAGTAATGTCAGGCATGTACTCCTTGAGGTCTGGCTTTCCCTTGACCGCTGAGGCGGAAAAGTGGGAGGCATACTCCTTGAGCACAACTGGTGAAGGGAGATAGTCATCAACATTCAGAATTTTGTTGTCTACATCTCTCACATAGGACCAGTGCTCTGTGATGCATGCCATTTTGTCAGTTTCACTGTATAACTTCCATTCCTTGAGGTCCGGTTCATAGATCATGTCTGGTGGTTGTTCCTGCTTGAACATGGAGAAGGGATCCACCGATGGATCATGTTCTGAGGATGATTCTTCTCCTCCTTCTTCCTCAACAGTGGAAGATATTCTTACTCTCATCGGTCCACTTCTCTCTCCCTGTTCAGGAGAGGGATCGCGTGATCTTGATCTTTCTCTGCCTGGTGGCAGATCTTCGTCGTCCGAACTTGAGGAGTCTAAGCCATCGTCTCTTGATCTTGATCTTTCTCGCGGAGGCGAGTCATCTCTTGATCTTGATCGTTCTCGCGGAGGCGAGTCTTCTTCATCTTCATCATCATCTCTAGATCTGGATCTTTCTCTTTGTGATGAGTCATCTCTTGACCTCGATCTTTCTCTTGGCTGAGAGGAGTCTCTCGATTTCGATCTCTCTCTTGGCTGAGAGGTGTCTCTCGATTTTGATCTTTCTCTTGGTTCATCTTCATCATCATCAACATCACCTGGTGTTGGCAGAGGATCTATTCCGTAATCACGAGATCTTGATCGACTCCATTTTTCCTTTCTTGGTTCTTCTCTGTTATCAGGTGGTGGTTCCGATCTACCTCTAGAGCGAGATCTACCGTCTGCTGATGATTCCTTTCGCTGAGGCGAAGAGGATCTCGGTCTAGTTCTCATCTCCTGATCCATTTCAGTGTCTTCATCCTTTTCCTTGTTTCCTGCTGGGGGTTTCGGCTTGGTCTTCTTAGCCGTCTTGAGAATGGTTTTTCTTGTTTGTGAAGGTGCTTCAGTAGAAGATGATGGCTGTGATGCTGGAAATGGAGGTTGTTCTGGCGGTTGAAAAGCTGGAACAGTGTTCGGGGAAATGGGCATTTGCGCGTTTTCACCCCCCAGACCATTGGAGCCGGAAACAGAGTTGGAGGGAGGAATGGTATGACCTGGCAAATGCGGTGGAACATATATTGGTTGATTCGGATCTAAGTACGCTGGGGCGTGCTGTTGTGCGCGTGGTTTGCTTGGTGATGTCAAATGTTGTCCTCCAAGGCCTGGCGGTGGCCTTGGCTTTTCGGTTGCAAAGGGGTTTTTCTTTAGTGCCACTTGTGATGGAGGTGTATACCCCTTGTCCTTTGACATCCACATCAACACCCCCGAGACGTTTGCAAGGTTCAGTTGTGAGATAATATGCCAGTGAGTGGCCACGGAAAAGCATTGAAAGCCCTTGATTTTACTGGCCTTTCGCCAGACAAACAAGTAGGCTTCACTGTTCATGATATCCAATGGCTTGAAGGTTCCAAGGGTACCTCTTAGAACAGAACATCTGTCAAAGACATGATGTGGCAAATACCTCTTCCTCAGGTGCTGACACAGAGGCGTCAGGCGTTGAGCAAAAGGTCTGTCCTGTTCTTGATGCAATAGGATTTCGGAACCTGCAGGCATAGAGTTCACAAGATTGATCAAGTCTTTTGTGGGCTGGTCTGTGACATCAAAGTGTGTTGCAAGTGCTGTGGAAACATCTCCCTCTAGGCTACATGCCGTGGCAAAAACGCTGAGGCGTTCAAGGGAATCCACAGAGTCGTCCTGAAAGGCAACTTCAAGAATGTCTTCTATCAGGAAGGTGGACTGATCTCTTCTAGGTTTCTTCAGATACCGAGTGAGAATATCCGCAAAGGTCTTGCAAAACCTGTAAGGGTAGACCTGTGAAATCTTGCTTCGTGCACCATGACCTGGTGCAGCACCCTCAACAGGTTGGTGTTCATGATGCTTCTTGGAATCGCTGAGGCGATTCGGACATGTTCTGAAGATTGGAGTCAAAACGTCCTTTGGGAAGTTGTGCATCAAACAAGTGGCTTTACGATAGTACAAATTGGTCGCCACCGGGTCCTTCAGACCATATGCACAGAAATCCAGATTTTCGTACGTTACTCCTTCTTGCTTTAACAAGTCCATGAACACCTTTGTGAACCAGATTGCGGACTCCTTGGGATTTTCTATGACAAAGCGTTTTCCCCTGGAGATTTGCAGCTTGGCAACTTGTGCACAGAACCTAACCATTGGCATGACGGCCTCACGGTCTTCATACCTCTTTTCTGGATCCTTCATGTTACTCCACAGACTCCATGGACTGCACAGAGGCGCCATCCACACACAGTCTGGATCCTGTGTCATGAGGATTTCAATGACTCGTTTTTGTCCTGCCTTACTCATGAGATCAAAACCTGTTCGAAGATCAATAGGTTGTCCTACTGACAAACCCGCTAAGGCGGCTGTCTGACTGATCCTTGCTGAACCTGCAAAGAGTTCAAGCAAATTGATTTTTCCAGACATGGCACATTGCCACAAGGCTTGATCAAATGTGGTTTGATTGTCTTCTGTGGTGAAATCTTCAATGGACTCACCCAGCAGATTTGATGCCGCAGGAGCCTGTTTTCTCACCAAACGTTTTCTCAGTCTTCCATCAGGAAGTTTTCCTATTTCAACCCCAAATTCGGGTTCCTCCTCATCAGGCTCCTCACTAGGTGTAGGAGTTGCTGGTGCTGGGACAGATGACGATCCAGCACCTGAGCCTCTTCTCTTCAAGGGCACATAGTTCTTCTCTTTTCCTGAGGGGAAGTAGTAGAATTCCGTTTGAACAATCATTTTTCCTTCAGGCAAAGGTTCCTCAAAGTCCTTCAACTTGGTGAGATCCTGATCAGCGATAACATTTCCTTTCTCATCCTTTGTGATTCGCCGAACACAATCCTTGATGTCAGGAGGATAGGAATGTCCACCAAGTGCCTTAGGTACCTCAAAGGTGGTTCTAGGGCGTGACTTTTTGTTTTTCCAGATTTTCATCTCTGTGGTGGAACCTTCTTTTGACACTGGGGCGTCAATGCCTGACTTGTCAACAGGGATTGGTTCAATGGGAATGTCAATGTCAGCAAAGTCATCGTGGTCCTTTCTCAGTTGGGATTGATTGACATTGATGACCCTTGTTCCAATATCCACAACGACCATAGGTGTCTCAACAGCCTTCACAGTTCCCCGTAACCAATATCCCTTGTCCTTGCTAGTGTGATCCTTTTCCGAATACCAGTACCAAACCTTTTGTCCCTTTTCAAATGGTCCCTTGATGTACCTCAGGCTGGCCGCAAGGTCATGCCTGATGTCCTCTGCCTGTCTTGCCTTGAGATAACACCTCATTGCTTCAGTTCTCAGCTCATTGATGATTTTGTCCGCTGAGGCGGGCTCATTGTGAAGCTGACCTAGAGTCGCATTTTCCCAGGAAATGATGTCCGGGGGTCTTCGGCCAAAAGCGAGCTCAAGAGGCGTTTTGCCTCCATGAGTATGTGTCACATTTCTGGCCCAGCAGGCCTCTCTCAACAGAATGTTTGGTGTAATGTAGTCGTTGAGGCGAAGACTAATGCGATCCTTGATTTCTGAAACAAGCAGTTTGAGGTATCTCTTGAAAAGTCGGACAGCTGATTCTGCCCTGTTCGGCCATGGTGTTTTTGGCCCGAGTGGTATAGGCTTGATGTTGTGCGTATTGTAGAACTTCTCCCACTCTCTTGACATGAAGTTTCCATCGGCACAGACAGACTTTGGTTTTACTTGGAGATTGTGCATGTAATTTCTCAGACACTCAATACCGGTGCCAGACTTGTCATCTACCACAGCAAATGACATGAGCAAAGTTGTCGCAGCATCGAGAATCAAAAGAAACTTAATCTTTTTACTGACCATGATGGCACCTTCACCCGCTGAGGCGGGTACCTCGATGTCGAAGTCAGCATAGTCCATGAAAAGCAAGTCTCCAAAGATTTCATTTCTCAATCCACTTACTCTACTCCTGGCAGGCACAGGTGATTGGTGACAACATGTACTGCACTTTTTCACAATCGTGTCATAGAGATCAATGATGTCCTTGGGAAGGTTCAACTGAGTAGTCCTCAACTTGAATTGCTCAGTAGACATGTGATAATGTTTCAAGTGAAGCTTCAACAGTTCTGTCGGATCTCTCAGCTTTTGGTGAATCCTTTTCAAAGACAAATCAAGTTCTGAGGGCCTTACCTTTTCTTCTGTGCGCGGACGCGCACGGGACGACATGGCTGGAGTTTGTTCATCCAGCTCTTTTTCCATATCATCCTTACTTACTGGTATAGGCTGTTCTTCTTCATCCTCAATCTTCACTTCTGGTGCTCCTTCTCCTGGATAGGCATAGGAAAAGGTGTTGAAGCACCTGAGGATGTTCTCTTTTTCATTCGTGACGTCATACCATGTCTCTGGATCCGCTGAGGCGGTGTCTGCCAAGGCTCTTACCAATTCCGCTGAGGCGGATGAGCGAGGAGCTGTCAAAAATTGTGTGAGGTCGATCACATGGTGGTTGCTCATTGACAGCTCTGCTGGTGCTCTTTTGAGTCCCAGGCAAGGGCAGTTGATGAATGTACATTCCTCGCGGTTTATGATGTCCAAGTTCAGGATTCCCATCATCTTGTTTGAGAGAAGGATGGGAACATCTCCTTCTTCAAGCACTGAAATTTCCAGGCTGAAGTGTTCACCATCCAAATCATAATGCACCACAAGTGTCCAGTACACCCATGACCAGTGGCTGTTGGCAAAGGAGAATTTCACTGGTTGCCAGCGCCATTCAAAGGTGATCCAACTGCACCATTGTTCGCAGTAAGCAACAAAAGCCATGACTCTTGCCATTGAGCCCATGTTGCGAGTACAGCCAGAATCCAGGATGACGTAGGTGGGATTCTTGCGCATGTCGATTCGGTACCAACGTTCTACGTACGAATTGAGCGCTGAGGCGCCATTGAACTCGTTCCAATCCTTTGTCGAGCATTCAATGATGTATACTTCTGGCATTGCCTCTCCGGCCAACAGGGCGAAGGGCATGTTGTACGCTGAGGCGTCATCCCACCTTCCATAGTTTGCAGAGTAGTCTTCATTTTGCCATGATTGTGTGGCCCATGTATCTGCGGACCATCCATAGTCCCAGGAATTGTCGTAGTCTCCCCAGTGAGCTGCGTCTGAACCATCGGCGGTAGGAGATTGGGCTGGATCGGCAGTGGGTTCAGCTGTATGGGCTTCACCTTTTCCTTTTCCTTTCTCCTCATCCTTTCCTTTCTTTCCTTTCTTTCCTTTGTCCTTCGACTTTCCTTTCTTACCACCTTTGGACCAGTGCGCTGCTTGGGAGTCATCTTCATACCAGTATCCATCGTTTCCATAGAATCCTTTTCCTTTTCCTTTTTGTTTCTTTCCTTTTCCTTTTGAGTAACTTCTGAAATTTCCTCTTGATCTGCCTTTCGAACCTTTCTTTCCTCCTTTTCTTTGTTTGAATTTTCCACGTTTCAGTCTTCCTCCTTTCCTTGAGAACCATGCATCGTGATCTTCATCATATCCCCAGTAGGTCTGGGCGGCTACGTCATAGAAGCCTTCGTGAAGTTCATCTTCATCTTGAACCCAGAAGCCAACTGCGCCATCACATTCTCCATGGTCGAGCATGATGTATGATCTCTTGTGGTCGCGTCCTCCTCTCGAGACGAACGGGTCAGAAAAACCCGTTTTCGCTGAGGCGAAAAGATCCCTGAAGGTATCTTCAAGCCTTGTTGTTGTATACTGTTCAAGTGTGATGCCCTGGAGACTGAGAGTACTTATGAGTCTTTCTCGTTGTTGTTCGTTCAGGTCTGCTGAGACCAGGAAGAGAAGGGCAATCACATTCTCACTGAGAGGGAACTTTTTCTTCTGTGCTGCTCGCAGGAAGTCGTTGTACTTTTCCAAGGTATCATCATCTTCTGGCGACAGTTTGATAACTTCCGGTTCCTCCGCTGAGGCGGCGGATGCAGGTTCTGGAGCTGACGATTTTGCCGGAGCCTTTGCTTTGGCTGCCGTTTCAGCTGGTGTTGGGTCGCTGCTCCGTGCTCCCGCTGAGGCGGTGCTGGGCACGACTACTTTTGCATTTTCCGATTCTACAAACTTCAGGTAGTTCTCGTCCTCCTTGTTTGTGCACAGTTGAGCACAGTTCATCCAAGCATCAAGAGTCCTCTTCTTTTTGGTCTGTACTCTTGGGATCCATTGGAGCATTTCCATGTTTCTTGGTCTTCGGAGGTTGATCAGTGTGAGAAATCTCCAGATGAACAGTAAGGCTGAGCCTTTCACGTAGTGAGGTCGTAAGGTGTCCTTGAGATATCGGACCCCATTTTTGGTCTTGAGCTTGGTGTTTTCCAAGAGAGGTTTCCAATATTCAGCATCTTCAATAAGCCGTTGCTTGACCAGTATTCCTTGTTTTTCTGGTGCTTCCTCGGTGAGTTCAACCCAATCATCTAGCTCATCTTCAAAAGTGAACCATGACTTCTTTCCATCAAAGTATGGGGGAACCTTCTTGTTCATTTTCATGTACTCACCCTTGGCGACCTTGTGCTTGTGGCCACCGTAGTTTGCAACAGGCTTGGCCGCTAAGGCGGCTCCTTGGGAACTGTACCATCTTTCTTCTTCATCATCGTCTGAGTATGCATACTCTTCATTTTCATCACTGTCACTCATCTCTGCCGTTCGCAAAACAAGCTCAAACTGAGCTCCGCTACCAATTTGACGTTCTGATATATCCTTACCGCTAAGGCGGCAGGTATACGAACTGTTTAATGACCTGGATCAATTGTTAAGGAACTGCAAGAGCGGTGACTCAATTGTTTTACTCTCGGACTGCTGTGCTTGTCCGTAGTCAGTCTGGTCTACTAGTCTCTGAAAGCTGTGCTTACTAGTAACCTTGAGCCACAATAGTCGCCGGAGTGCTTGTGGTGCCAGGGACCCCAGGGCTTGCTATAGAAGGCCTAAAAAGGGTTCTCAAACAGACACTTATTTCTCAAGCACAAAGGCGCTATTGTCTGTACTTCATTGAAGTGAAACATTCTCAGCAGGAAGTAACTTCCCATCAACCTCAGGTGCTATCATATGGACGCAAGGTCTGACTGAAGACACGCAGTGAAACAGACAAGAATCAGCGATCATTCAGCAGAGAGATACTTATGGAATTGGTCATGATTCAAAACTTGCTAAGGCAAAGGTGAAGAGGTTGACGATGAAGGCGACGAACTTCGCTGAGGCGAAATTCAGTTGACTCTGTTTTCCTCGATGGCTAGATTGATGTTCATCTGGTTGTCAATGGCTTCTTGTGGAGTCATTCTCCGCTGAGGCGGAAGTTCCACGATCTCGAGTCCATGAACTATGTAACCTCGCCTTGCCATGTTGACGCACGTTTGGCACACATTGTAGATTCTCGACATTTCAGTGGAGCGTGCCCGATTCATGTGCTGGCAATTTGGCCAGAAGTGGTACCTTGTACCTGTTGGAAGGATTCCAATCCGGTCTGGAATCAGTAGACTTTCTTGAGTCCGCTGAGGCGGAGGCTCTGGTCCTTCAGGTCGGTTTCCGTCGGCGTCCATGCGAGGTTCCCTTAAGGGAATACCGTTTCGATGGTTGCACATGTGTGAGTGCGAGTGAGTCTGAGGACAGTATACGCAACAAGTGTCATATCCATCAACCGTGTTTCTCATACGGGCGCATCCAGGCGTAATGCATCTGTCATCCGCAGCTTCATCATCATGAGGAATATCCTCGATGAAGTAATTCAATGGCATAGGTTCAGGCGCCGGTTCATCTCGCTGAGGCGAAGTGACAAAGAGCAGTCTGCCAAAGAAGAGGAACAGTAGGTTGAGTGTGACTGAAATTCCAAAGGCGATCAGCAAGAACTTGTACGTCCCGTCTGCCTCATTACTTGCCGCAGAACATGTGTCTAGCGCGGAGGCGCTGACAGCTTCAGTCGGAACGATCTTTTCAGCCAAGAGGGCGAGGCCCAACAGTTCTTTGACCCTCTTAAATGGGTTCTTTTTCTTTCCGTCCTTGGCTGCTCTGATCCTTGCACCTGTGTGTGCATCCTTCAATCTGATAGTCACCAACAGAGGGTTGTGCCATCCACCCCCTTCGTTTCCGCCACAGCCATAGTCCTCAAGAAACATCGACTGCTTTGTGACTGTTTTGCAAAATTCGGATACAGTGACGTGTGTGTCGTCAAACTGTCCGTGGCGGTTGCGGATTCGGTGACATCTTTCCAAGAGATCTTCCTGCATATCGCTGAGGCGATATTTAGGCACTAGCCCTTTTTCAAGGATATCCTTCTGTTGACGCTCCTGGCGTCTCAGTTCAAGCACCATGTCAGCCAGTTCTTGGCGTCGGTATGAACCAACTATATCCTTGGACCAGGACAAGACCCACGCCACCATAGAGTCAAAGGAGGAAGGCGCAAGGTGATTTCCTTCTTGGTTATTCATGAAGGTGGCCATGCCTTCTCCCTCTACTGGGTAGACGCTGAGGCGTTCCCATATCTCCTTGTCCTTGTTGAAGACAAGCTGGGTCTGCCTCATGGCGATTGAGCAGATTGAATTTTCTCTATCTGCCTGTTCTTGTCCATTCTGCCTGATGTTGGCTGCCATGTTGGCATCTCCTCCTATGAAGTCCGTCTTGTGCACTACGCAGAGGCGCAGAAACTGGAGGAAGGCCTGTCTGGCTTTCCAAGACTTCTTGGCTGCTTCATTATTCAAGTGGAAGCAACCGAGGACAAACTCTTCTCGAACGGCTCTATGACACGGCTCGTCTGTGTCCTCATCAATGCCGAAACGCACGTGGAAGATTGCGCCGCCTAGAGTCCATCCTTTCTCAGATTCGTCTGACCAAGGTATCCACAAAGAGTCCAGCAAGGTCACAGTCGCTGAGTCGATGTCCTTGATGTGACATGAGATTGCAGGCGCGGTGCAACGAGAGTTGTAAGGAGGTTTGGCTACAATCCCCTTCATCCTTGCTTGGTCGAGAAGTACCCTTCCTTCTTGTGTGTCCAGACAATCTGCCTCATTGGTAACCCAGATGTGAGCGGTCACGGAAGACCAGAATCTGAACATGGGTTGTATTGTCTTTCGAATGCTGTCTGGCACAGAGTGACGTCCCGCCAGATACATGTGGCGGTTGACCATGTCTCCCATGTTGGAGCAGAAGACTCCTAGTTGAAGGGTAGAACGACATGGAGGTGACGTTCCCGGCGCTAGGGCGCGGGTTGACAATCCTCCTGGGAAGTTGTTCTTGATGACCTTCACACATAACTCCTTCATGAAGT